>Ga0209489_105411_pt1 | contig 22145 bp, 9 predicted proteins | sample SiratrowhiteBW_FD_187527 | JGI IMG/M metagenome (GOLD analysis project Ga0209489, IMG submission 187527) | Root nodule microbial communities of legume samples collected from California, USA - Siratro white BW (SPAdes) (version 2) | ecosystem: Host-associated > Plants > Roots > Nodule | place: USA...
ATATATATATATATATATATATATATATATATATATAATTTCTTCTAAATAGACATTTCTCACAGAGCTTTCATGATTACAGGATACTATCTAATCAATATGTGACTTCTGAAATTTATGTATATTCAGATGTGACCAGTTTTTGCAAATACTCAAATAATTTTTTATTTGCTGAAGTACATAACACAAGAATATGGGACTGGATTAACAGAAACTACAAATTCCATGAAACATCACTCCACTTTTTGCTGCTTAGAAATTAGAAAAATATAACAAGAATTAAATAGGTTTGTTGTCATAGTGTTTGTTGTGAGTTGGTTAGTTACTGTTTATCCTTTACCTTGCCCGTTTATTTTCTGGATTTGATGTTCTTTCTTTCTTTCACATTCTTGCTTTCTGAGACTTGAATTTGTAAATTCTATTACAACATGAAGATAGTAATCTTTCTTTTGAAAGGAAATATCTTTATGAGAAATGATCCACTAATTGCTTTCTTTTTTATTTTGTTAGAGGGTGGATGAGTCAACAAACTGGAAGGAGTATATTAGTCCCGATGGACGAAAGTGGGTGTTAGTTTCATTAATGTCTTTCTCCGTTTTATTTTTAATGTTCATTTCTGATTTTTTATTTAATGAATATTCTGTAGGTATTTCTACAACAAGGTCACAAAGGAATCTAAGTGGTTAATTCCTGAGGAACTGAAGGTTTCCACCATTGAAAACAATGATCTTTCAAAATTCTTCGTGTTATTTTCTGCCTTTAATTTTTGAACTAATTTTTTCTGCAAATTATTTCCTTCAAGTTGGCCCGTGAGCAAGTTGAAAAAGCAATTGTCAGTGGATCACATTCTGAAGCATTAGTTAATTCTCATACTCAACCCTCTCCGACACCTGCTGTGGCTGAAGCAACACTAAATGCAGATAATATATCTTTAACCAATCAAGGAGAACCATCAAGTCCTGTTTCAGTTGCTCCAGTTGTTACTACATCCACAAGTACTCTACAATCTGAGATGCCTCCTGGCCCATCTACGTCTCCTTCTGCAACCCCTATAACTGAAGCAAAAGTGGATGAACTCGAGGCACCTGTAAATACTGTCACACCATCAGATACTAGCGTGGGAGGTGATAAAGCTGTTGTTACGGATATCAGCGGTGCTATAACTCCAACGTAGTGTCTATTCCACTAATTTCCTGTTCAGTCTTCATTTATTTTCTGTCTATATGAATGACAATTTCATTGTGTGGTAAATATTGTAGGAACGACACTAACAATGATTCAGCTCAAGATACTCTAGGTTCTGCGGATGGAGTTCCAGCAGAAGATAAAGAAGTACACTTCTCATCGTTGTTTTTGTTGTCTTCGATGATGTTTTTATTGTCTGGTGCTTATCAGGCTGATTTGTCTCAAATTTTGTAGGATGGTAAAACTGATTCAGTAGTGGGGAGAAGGAATCATGTGTCTGCCGAAACAAAGGCAGTTGAGCCAGAAACCCTTGTTTTTGCAAATAAGATGGTATGAAAATGAAATATCAATATTTGTTTATTTCTATCCTTTTTATGTTTCTGGGAACTAATCATTCATCATATTACCTTATTAGGAGGCCAAAGATGCTTTCAAAGCACTCTTGGAATCTGCAAATGTTGGATCTGACTGGACTTGGGATCGGGTAGAGTGATTTCATCGATATATTTTGATGTCACATACCTCTGCAATTTTCAATTGTTTAAATGTTTCTATCTCCTGTTTATGTGATTTGTTTGACATATACATTTCTATGATTTAGGCTATGCGTTTAATAATTAATGACAAAAGGTATGGTGCGTTAAAAACACTTGGTGAAAGGAAGCAAGCTTTCAATGAGGTAATTCTTATATAATTTGGAGAGAACTCTTATTGCTTTTAAGATTGTCCTTTATTCCCTTATTCTTTTTCCTATTATGTTGTTCCTGTTGTTTTTAGCTGGCATATTTTATCCTGTAAGGTGTAAGTATCAATTGTTTTTTCTATTTGTAAAGTATTTGAACAAGTCCAATTTGAAGTTGTTGTGAAACTGTTTTAGTAATTGTGTGAAAATAATTGTGTTTGTCACACCTGTGGTTGTGACTGTTGCTGCACTATACCGAAACTGTTTAAAACCCATCTTGGCTCACATATTTGAGTTATTAGGCATTTTTTCTATCATTTTTGTCATCTCCCCTCCATATTTGGCATCAGAAACTATATAGGGCTTGAAATTCTTCATCTCTTATCATTCACACAAAAAACTTTTAAAACCTACCTTTATTTTGAGCCAATCCATGACCCCCCACTGCATACATGTACATTGTCAGCTACTACCCTCCTATGGGTCTTTGTTCATGTTCTTTACTGTTCAGACACCCTCTCTTTCCTTGCCACGACTCGTGCACAAGCATGTTAGATTTTTGTTTCTGTGGGCACTGTGCTCTGTTCCTGGTTTAGTATTGTACTTTACACTCTTACGACCTTTGGGTTCCTTTTTTCCTTTTCCATTTAATGCCATTATGGTCCTTTTTTGTTGTGATTGTGATTTATTGGAGTATTATGATGTGACTTTCATTATTAATTATGAACATATTTTTATTTTTGATATTTTTGTATCCTATAAAATATTCATTTTGTATCTGTTATGATACAGTTTTCATCTCTGAACCTGCTATAGCACTTTTCCGGGTTGGCCACTCGGTCTAATTATTGACAACTGTAGTCGTGTCTAAGAGCAACAACTGTCTTAAGAGGCTCAAATATCTGTCAAGTGGTCTTGTTTGTGTGCATCACATTGGATATATGCTATAGAAATACAATCTATGAAGCTACTTTTTTTTTAAATGTTTACAGAATATGTTTGACTTGTTATGCACTTTTGAAAATAAAAAAAGCTTAATGCCTCCTCAACACAAGGAAATTGTACCGACATGTGGGGATGGGGATGTCATCTACTACCCTCCTTCCCACCTTTTATTTGGGAGGTTTGATTTTGATCTAGAACAGTTTCCCCTTTATGCCCCGAATTACCCACTATTTCTTTTGATCAACATAAGCTTCTCGTAGTCTCAATATTTCTTAGAAAGGAAAATTTATACCAAACTACTATTTTAACAAATCTGAATAAGAATATATTTATGCATGATTGTCATTAAGAGAAAATAGGTTACTGGGGAATATCTCCTCCGTGTTTATACATCCCTACAAGATTTATCTCTGCATCTCTTTTAATTGCACAGGTTGGGGAGATTCTGTTCTTACTACTATCCCTAATATGTGCTGGATGAAAACATTAAATGTTGGTAAAATGATAACACCATTTCTCTTTTTCATTTTTCAGTACTTAAATCAGAGGAAAAAACATGAAGCAGAGGAAAAGCGAATGAAACAAAAAAAAGCACGGGAGGATTTTAAAAAAATGTTAGAAGTATGTTTATGTGCTTCCATGTTTCTTTATAGCTGTGTTATGTGTGGCTTCCTTTTTACCTTTCTTTTGCTGATATATTAAATTATGTTCCAGGAATCCACGGACTTGGTTTCATCCACTAGATGGAGGTTTGTTTTTTCATGATATTTAAGTTGTTTTTTTATTTTGGTGTGATATTGCATCCAGTTGATATACTTTATGATAATTACTATTCTTTTGGACGCACTCAGCAAAGCCGTGTCTATATTTGAAAATGATGAACGTTTCAAGGCTGTTGAACGAGACAGAGATCGCAGGGATATGTTTGACAGCTTCTTAGAGGAACTTCTAAACAAGGTGGATTCTGCTACCTCATCCTTCAACCCTTTATAGAACCGTTGGGCATTTGCCTTGATTGAAGAATGATTACTATATATGCCCATATTTGTTAATTTAAGTATGCTGACCTTGCTTCTGAGTAAAATCTTTGGATTAGATATGTATGCTATGTCTTTGATTGATATATAGTGTTGTTAGTCTCTAGTGCCTATACTTGCACAGATAACTTCTCTGTTTTCACTATTTACTACAGTCTATTCTGGATTTTTCCGGAATGATCTAAATTTGCTATTGTGAAGTGCAAAACATTTTTTTCAAGGATTAGTTGATTTAAGTCAGAGTGGTAGCTGGTGTTGTCAAACTCAAGGATTTGAAGGGGGATTAAATATCAAGTCCGAGGATCATAACTCAACTGTTTTTTTTTTAACAGCTCATAACTCGACTGGTAATAGATTAAAGTGATATAGACAAGAAAAATAACTCAGGATAAATCATAAATATTAAGATCCAATACATACACAACTCAACATTGGTTCCTAAGTGTCATAAAATAACTAACTCATAAGTAATAAAATTATTACTTACTAAATTTATAAACGTAACTGAATACACCAACTCTAAATGACAGCTAGAATAGAAAAAAGTATTAAGAAAAATTATAGAACAGAACACTGTAGAAGAAGTATCTTCTAAATTTTTATATATTACTAAAATAATAAAATACGAAGCTTAGCTGAGAAGAAAAACTCTGAATAGTCAGCAATCTCCAAAGCAACAGAGAAGACTGATGTGTCCCCAACATTTGGTGTCATTGTCCGCAAAGACTGATGCCAATGATGGAAGCACCAGCGATGGTGATGCAAGCCTTGTTGTCAGGGACAGCAACACAAGTTTTTCGATGGCCCACGACTACAAATCAAGTGTTGCAATAGCTGGTGACCACAATAGGGACACTGCAATGGCCAGTGACAGGCGCCGTATGATGGCTGACAATGGTGATGGGAGTATTGATGATGAGCAGTACCACAGGATGTTGTTTGGTACTGATTTGCTCTTGGTAATCCTAGGGAAAAGGGTCATCCTTTTTTAACTTTTAAAACTGGGTCATTGTAAACCCAACCCGGAAAGCCCAAATACATGAGTTGGGTAATAATGCCCAAGCCCACACAAATACTTGCAGGATCAATGCTATGCGCTGTCGGCTTTGCATGCTAGGGTCTCCCATACTCGCAGGATTGTGCATATTGCAAATTTTGACAACATTGTTGGTAGCTGAGTTATATCATGGAAAATTGAAGTTCGTCATGAGTCAAATAATAAAAAAATTAAAAGTTAAGAAAAGATCAATGTTTCCATTCTTACTGGGTATGGAACCATGAGTGGAGTTTATTTTGCTGTAAACAATGCATTAAAACGTAAAAATATTTTGAAGTGCTTTAAATAAATGTGTACTTATATATAATTTTATCAGGAACGAGCAAGGGTACAGGAGGAACGAAAGCGAAATATAATGGAATACAAAAAGTTTTTGGAATCTTGTGACTTCATAAAGGTAAATATTTGTTTATGCCCTAAAAGGTTCTAAGATTTTTCCATGATGTTATTCTCTCATCCAACCCTTTCTTCACAGGCTAGTACACAGTGGAGAAAAGTTCAAGATCGCTTAGAGGCTGATGAAAGATGTTCTTGTCTCGAAAAAATTGATCGCTTGGAAATATTCCAGGTAATTATCTTTTTTATTTCTCTTCATAATTGAACTTATCTGTCATTGTAAATCAACATCTTTACTATTGAAAATTTGTGTCCATCTGATTTATATATTTCCTTTCAGGATTATTTACGTGATTTAGAAAAGGAAGAGGAAGAACAGAAGAAGATACAAAAGGTGCTATTATGCTCATCCTCTATAGGGCTCTATAGAACTCTACCCTCTAGTTCCTCTGTTTGTTGCTTAATATCATCATATCTGTTTTCAAACATAATAGGAAGAATTGAGAAAGACAGAACGTAAAAACCGTGATGAATTCCGCAAATTGATGGAAGAACATATTGCTTCAGGCATTCTTACAGCAAAAACTCACTGGCGTGATTATTATACAAAGGTTAACTGTCTATTTTGTGGTTATTTATTTGTATTTTTTGTTATAGTTTAAAATGCAAAATTTTAACTGTGGTAGCTTACGAAATATCACCTTGTTGAGTTTTTTCTGTTTTGTTATTTGTTGTCTAGGATAAACTTTTATTATGACAATGGAGATGATATTCTTTGAGTGGTCTTGTAGGTGAAAGATTTACCTGCCTATGTAGCGGTGGCATCAAACACATCGGGTTCAACTCCGAAAGATTTGTATGAAGATGTTGCTGAAGAGCTAGAGAAACAAGTGAGTATGCTAATCTCTCTTTATGGTTGGCTTTGAACTTTGTCTACTAATTTCATGGGTAAAATTTATTTATTTTCCTTTTAGGATCTGTCATCTCATGCACTTATACATTAATTTATTTTTAAAGCGAAAAAAGGTATTATAATTTGTCGAATCTCTTAAGTTCTCTCCCGTTAAATCATGAGGCTGCACATCTTAGTTGGAATCATGCACATCCATAAGGATTTACACTAACCCGGGTGGGTTAAAGATATCAACATCTGTAAAAGATCAAATTGGGTTCTAACGAGACTCTATTACAACGCACATATTTTTGTTATATTGAAATGAGGTTCTTGCATGAATAAATAGAGCTGGTCTACTTCTACTTCTATGAATCCTGAAAAAAATTACCATTGATAACAATTGATTCTCATTAAATGGAAATCTTCCCTTGTTTTGTATGTTACAGTATCATGAAGAAAAAAGTCGAATAAAAGATGCAGTGAAATTGGCAAAGGTATGATTATCAGTCTTCAGTGGTTTCTGCTTAACAAATCTTTTCTGATGGATATGATGTTATCTTGCATCTCAGATCACATTATTGTCAACCTGGACGTTTGAAGACTTCAAATCAGCTTTATCAAAAGACATTGGTACTCCGATATCTGATTTCAATTTAAAGGTAGGTAAATGGGTGGAATATATGTTTTTATCTTCTGTTTATCCATTTCAATATTAAAATTTCTTTACTTGTCTCAATACTAATTACAAGTCTGTTTACTACAATGAATGGTGGCTTAAATTTTGTATTTGACACTAGTTTTTCTCAGCTATTCTTTAATTGTGACATTCTGTGTATGTGTACAAGTGTTGGGAGTATATTAGGAGAGAGGCACTAATATTGACCATTCAATCTTACCTGGATAGACAAATGCAGATAGAGAGACTAGCTCCTTAACAGAAAATGAATTGCGGAATTCTTGAAAGAAGAGTTGTAAATCGTGTACCATATTTTGTGTACCATTTTCTGTACACCATGTCTTCATTTTTTTTTACTATTGTGGCTACTTGTTGGTGGTTATCTGATTCATGATTGATGTGAGTGCAATTGTATGAGGCTTGAAAACCCCTGTATACCCTCAGGATGCATTTATACTGTGCCTCTTAAGGTGAGGTGATTTCCTGTAATGCCTTAGACAGTCATCATAAAACTTACCTACGTAACCGACAAGGATCACTCACGCTAGTATTCTCACTCAATACAGGAATTAATAGCGGAAAAAAAAAAACAGTTGGAAAACTGGTTATTATGATAATTGGAGAAATCTAAAGTTACTTTGTTTTTGTGTCTTTGACATATCCAAGTTTGTCGTTTGTGAATTGTTTACCAAAGTCCTTAATGTTTGTTTCATTTATAAGTGACCATAAATGGTGTTATATGAATAATTCAGTTCTGAATATAATTTATACATGACGCTTTGCGATCCTGCAGCTAGTGTTTGACGAGCTACTAGAACGGGTGAAAGAGAAGGAGGAGAAGGAAGCTAAGAAGCGCAAACGTCTTGGTGATGATTTCTTTCATCTGCTATATTCTATCAAGGTGCAGTATCGTGAACATCAATGTCTAAGTTATGTTATACTGTAATGGTCGGGAAATAAGGAATATTATATATGCTTTTCTTTTGCCTACTTCACTGCAGGACATTACTGTGTCTTCAAAGTGGGAGGACTGTATACCGCTTGTTGAAGATAGCCAGGAGTTCAGGTCTGGATCAATGATAAATTTAAACATCATGAATAAATTGTTTTATGGGTGGATGTGGAGCAATAAGGGTTTATTTAGATAACGATAATTTGAATTCTTTAAAATAAATGAAAATATATTTAGAAAAAGAAATTAAATCTCATTTAGTGGAGTCTATTCCATGGTGTTGAAATTGCAAGGATTTAAGTTGCATATGAATATTTGAATATTATTTGGAACATGCTAGAAAAAAAAATGCTATCCTTATTTGTAGTCTGTAACATGTAATTGGAAATTACAATCAATGATATAAGGCATAGGAAAAACAATTAATTACAAATGAGGATGCTGATTTCCCCAACATTTTATTGTGTAAATTATGCGATTGTCTATGTTAAACCCAAATACTGGCATTTAGATACTAGGGTATGAAAACGTGGTCAAATGAAGTGATAGAAACATTGGCAATTGATGACTTGCAGACAGAACAATGCATCCATTTAACTGACATTGAGGTGAGAGATAATAGTGGCAGTCAATGATAGGGTCGTATGCCAGGTTAATGAGCAGATGACGAAGATTAGTTGACGATGATGAGTGAAAAGTAGAGGAAAGTGAGTGAGAAAAAGTAGGATGAAGTAAATCAAACTCGTGTCAAGACATGCTAGAGTAAAAGCCAATATGGGGAAAGATAAACCAAATTGAAGCCATGCCATTCTTCATAAAGACAAGCAAGAATGGACCCAATACAGGGAAATGTAGGCTTGAACAAAGCCAGTGATGTTTTTAACACTGTTTAGTTCCTCATCAATTCGGATTATTACTATATTTTTTATAGGGCTTGGACAATTCTCTCCCTATTAAGTTGGATTTTTCGGTTCAGTTAACCCCACTCCATTTCTAATATGGCATCTGATCCTATCTATTCTTGAATTTAGGGTTGTTGTGGATGCCCATTCTTGTAAGCTACATGTGTCACATGTTTACTGTTGGACAAGAGTAGTGTTAATATTTCCCATTCCCAAAAGGAATATGGCCTAATCAGTCTTTTACGTGGCTTGAGCAATTCTGCTCAGTTCACTTTTAGGTCAAGTTAGGTATAGTTCATTTCATAAATACCATGCTGAAATGTTATTTGCAGTGCGTATAAAACGCAAAGGGAGTGTACTAATTATTTATACTCCTAGGCTGGTACTAAATAGGGAATGTCGCTCAATAATACAAGAGAATAGAAAAAGACAATTAATTACAAATTATGATGTTGATTCTTTAAATGCATTAATTATGTTAACACTTGATTCTTTAGATAAGGCAATTCAAATTTATTGGTTTTTAATTTTCTCGTTTGGACATAATTTCAATTACCACCAAATGTTGAAGTTATTTAAATATCAAACAATTGTTAATAATTTAAAAAAATCAACACTGATTATTTTTTTGGTCAATCTTAGTTCATGTTATTTTTGGTCAAAATTATTTATTAACTGATATTGACAAAGCTTTTTCTTTATTGACGTTGGCCGAAATTGTTTCCGATTAATGTCGACCACAATTATTTAGATCGACATTAATTGGGTTATTTTTTACGTTGTTGTTGGTTGAGATTTGTTTGTTTTACTGACTTTTCAATCGATGTTGGATGAAAAAGCAATCCTAGTTAATGTTGGCTGAATACCATTGATGTTGATAAAAAATAATCACAACTGAAGTCAATAGAAAAAATCTATTTCACATCCGTAAAAGAAATAGCCTTCCCTACAATGGACAAGAAAACCGTAGTTAAAATCAATCGAGAAATAGCAGTTGTCTATAACAAAAAAATAATTCTAACAATTTTAATAAAAAATAACTCCGACCAGTATCAATAAAAAAATCTTAGTTAATGTAAGTGGAAAAATAGTCATCCCAAAAGTGTCTTAGTCGTGGTCAAATCAACGACGTCCCAACTGAAATCAAGCTAAGGAAAGAATACAACGAGACATGAAGAATTTCAAATTCTTATCTTTTAGGTGGTATTTGAAATTCTCTAATTTTAAGTAATTCAATTACTCATAAAATTCTAGAATTTCAATTTCGTTTGAAATTCCTTACCCAATCAAAATATTTGTCATAAAACAATTTAATTCTTTATAAAAATGAATTCTCCTCTTAAAATTCTCTATCCAAACACACTAAGAGTATCCAAATACTTGTATGGTGCAGTTCTAGCACTTTACTACTTTGATTGATATCCTATTTTCCCATAATAAATATAGAATAATCAAGTGCAAAATTGTGGCACTGTTGGGCTGCAGCTTGTATCGCCACCTCTGGTCCCTACAGGCCTGCCATAACATTCTTTCTCTTGCGGCAGTGCTGACTGGGATTGCCGTCAAATAGTGTCTGGTGCTTGCCCTATGGGGGAAATACCTGCTGTTCGGTTGGCAGATTCACTGTAGATGTTTGGCTTTGTTTTCATGGAAGATTCAAGCCTTCTTTCTTTCGCATATCTAACCTTCTACTAGATCTGGTCCTTTTTTTTTTTTTTTTTTTTTTTTTTTTTGTTTTTTTTTTTTTTTTTTTGTTTTTTTTTTTTTTTTTTTTTATTTTTTTTTTTTTTTTTTTTTTTTTTTTTTTTGAATTTAAGAAATGATCCAGATTGAGGACGTGCCATGTTGACATTGTTATTGTACTTTGGAATAACTTCTTTTAATTTGCATAATAGGCTGTTTGATACATGGGATTTGTTATTTAAGTGGTTCAAACACATTGACTAGTATGCATAATTTTTTTTAAATTAAAGTATTGAAACTTTTTGGTAAGCTATTTGGATTATTGATTTTGAGTATTAATGATCAGAGACCTGCATGGCTTGATTAATTGAAAATGAACCCATTAATGTGGACAGGTCTTTAAAACTCTTCCAAAATTTATTTCCAGAACTGGTTTTGGTTTGGAAAATCTAGTTACAAGCTGATTTTGTGCTTAATTCTAAGCATCCGAAACCTCTTTGGATGTCTAGCCATATTTCTGGAGGATTACAAAGACAATTTTCTCTTTGAAAACCAGAGCTTCCAGCACCACTTGATTATTGAACAAAACCACTTCAGAACCTGAACCCGAACCTGTATCCATTTGAGATGTATTGGATTCACTCCACCCTCCATTCCTGAGAACTGCCTCCACCCAGTTTGGTGCCTCCCATTGCCAAATGCCCAAAACCAGCTCCAGGGATGATTTGAAACTGTGAAGCAGACATTTACTTGAACTATGTAAGGAAATAAAGAATTATTTTATTGATCACAATCACACCAATTACATTCTTATCATGTCTATTTGTAATAATCAAATCATTTAAAATAAGAAATAAAAATATGTTGGAACAAATAGGAAGATTCTGAAAGTGGATTTTAAGTCTAACTTAACTTTAGAAAGTCAACTTGTAAGGTGATATTTGCTACCGCAGATGGACTGTAATTTGTGTATATCCCTAGTTAGTGTGAGATTTCCTTCACACCCTTTCATGTTGAGGATTAAATATCTCAAATGTGTGACTAGATATCTGTGGATGGTCCAATAGACCCAATAAACTTCGTTGTGATACATTCTGATATTATCCTAAAAAATGGATTAAGGCTAACTAAACCTCACAAAATAGTGTTGTAAGGTGAGGCTTGCATTTACTTATATACTATAATTTGATCATATCTCATCGGTGTGGAATCTCCAATAGACGTCTCGAGAATGTTTTTTATCCTACTAATATGCTATTTACCAAACAATTGCATGGAATATTTCTTATAGTTGGATTTTTTCTTTTCTGAGAAAAAGAATCTGCGGTTCATCGCTAAAATGGTTTTTCGATAAATGTGGATATCCAACCAAAACTGAATATGGACAAAGAGTAATCCTGTTAAAATATATTTTATATATCCAGTTTTTTTTTTACTGGATCTGGATATGGTTTGGTTGGATCTTTATATCCAGGTATATTCATCGGACCTATTACTGATGAATGTCTCGAACAGATTTACTTTTTGAGATTAGAGCATTATTATGTGTATTATAAATTTGTTAATATTGTATATATCTTAGGTATAGTATAGCAGGAACTATGTGATCTGCGATTACTTGTTTGAGCTTCTCTCCTTCGCACTGGCCTTTTGGGATTTGCTTCTTAGAATTAACCTATAATACATTCAAGCTCTTACTTTTTCTTTATTTGGCATGTTATTAGGTCTATTGGAGATGAGAGCCTTTGCAGGGAAGTATTTGAGGAGTACATTGCACAACTGAAAGAAGAGGAAAAAGAAAGTGAGCGGAAACGGAAGGATGAAAGGGTATAATTTTTGCTCATTGCATATGCATTTGAGATCTGTGTGTCCTTCATTTTCTCTTACGTGTGAATAATAAGCTATCATTATGTGAAGTGGAAAAATCCTTCTCGCAATTCTAGGGGAGAATAAAGAAGAAAAAGAGTGCAAATTTGTTGTGGATAATCAGTCAGCTCGTTGATTGCTGCCTAGTTCGATAACTGGGAATATCAGTTATCATAATTGTCATTGTGAATTGTGATACATACTCTATGCCAATTTATGTATTTGTTCTACTTTTATCTGGACATCTTACTAAATGAAGTATTATTAAAGATGAAAGTATGTTCTTCTGTTTAAGTTTTTCTGTTTTATCTTTTTTCTTTTAAGGTGTAGATCAATTCCTTTTAATGGATGCTTGTCACTATAATTTTCTACCATTAACAAAGAATACGAGTGAATTTTCCAAATAAATACAAGGTGTATATCGTAGTAATTTGAGCATATAAATTATTTTCAAATCGTCTGCAGTTTTTCACTATCTTGATTGTGAAGTTCTTTCATAGTCAGGCATGGAGTAGTGTCAAATCTGGATAGCAATATCTTAAACTGATATGAATTTCTTTATTCATTAAGTCTGTCAATAGAAAAGGAGTCACTGAGTAGCTTATAATAAGTTTTCTGCAGGTGAAGAAGGAAAAAGACAGGGAGGAAAGAGAGAGAAGGAAAGGGAAGCAAAGAAGGGAAAAAGATGGAGGGCGTGAAAGAGGGAAAGATGAGGCACACAAGAAGGATAAAGCAGACAGTGACAGTATGGAGTTATCTGAAATCCAATCCTCCAAAGAAAACAAAAGGTCTGAAGATGATAGTAGAAAACAAAGGAAGCAGCGTCATAGTCCCGAGCACGAAATGGATAAAGAGAAGACTAAGAAATCTCACGGTCATGGTAGTGACCGCAAGAAGTCAAAACGTGTATGTAGATTTATGACTTGTCTGTCTTAAAGATGTTAGTGATTTTTATAATTTTTTTGTTCACTGATTTCTGTCTTTTGGTTGCATTTTTTCCCTTGGCGGAGCAGCGTACATCTGGCCATGAATCAGATGAAGGTCGGCACAAAAGACACAAGAGAGATCATCGGAGAGAAGGTGATCTTGGAGATCTTGAAGATGGGGAATTTGGAGATGGTGTGGAAAGATGGTAGCCATATTATTCTATTCGAACTCCTATGATTACCTCTTGTTTAGCTCATTGTATTATTTTTGCAAAAAAATATTTAAACACAAATTTTCAAGGGAACTTACTAGTATTATAATGTTCTGCACTGAAGATTTTGCTACAAGAATGAAAGGTTAAGTTCTCAAGTGAGGATCCCAGTTTGATGCAACTTGCTTTGATTGATAAATGAACATTCTCATGTCAAATTTTCACAAAATCATGTTCATATTCTGTGTGTGTATCACAAAAATCACTAATTAAATTAAGTCCCACTATTTATGTATCTGAGTTAGCTTCAATTAGGAGGGTTATTGGCACTTATGTGATTTCATTTTGGTCCATATGTAATATCATTGTAGTTTAACGCTGAATCTTAGACCAATGTTTTGAGTGCAGACTGGACTGAATCGGACTTGGTTACACCTTGCGATGGTGTTATGTCACTGATTGCCTGTAACAATTATTGTTTCTCTTTCCTAGGCTGAACCTGATTCATAACCACAAATAGGTGTGTCCAAAATTCATTAATAATATAAGGACCTAGATTCACAGAAATTAATGAAATGGCCTAAGATTTCTACGAGATTTTGTGCTAATGGTTTGCAGCTGATTCTACGTTTAAACCATTATCATTTACAGTTGATCTGCATTCTGCCCTGTGATCAGAACTCAGCACGTAGGGAAATGCTCAACACCGCGAGCTATTGGAAATTCCGAAATGGTCATAACCGAGAAATCATTCTGTTGATCAGGTAACAAGCACCGCTTATTTGACTTGCGTTTGTTTTATCTATATTTAGTGGAGTTGACGCTAGACACAACTTTTGAACTTTGTTTTACCTCCTACAATTATTACTGAATAACTTTCGAGATAAAGTTTATTTGGTAAAAGGCATTTACTGTAACTACTTTGGCACGAAAATATAGATTATAGGTAGTGCGATAGATGTGTCTAGTACCAGATTATGGCCTTTTTCATGGTTAGTACCGAAGTACTCTTCCACAAATAGCATCGAGCCTACCCTTTTTTAATGACCAAGGTGAAGTATGAACAATGAAGTTATTATTTCAAACAGAACAAAAAAAAATGTTAATGAATAATGAAGATTTCCAAGTATTTTTGGCTTGGTAGGACCAAGCAACTGCTGCGCCATTCCTTTATGCCTCTTTTTCGATTCCGTTCTTCCCACCCTTCCTTCCTTTGTTCTTTTCATCTTTGCCCCTTTTTCAATGACTTTGCTGGTAAGAACTTATTCCCTCAAGTCATTTTCTGGTGTCTATCATGACAAACTTATTCAAAATAAAATGAGTGTAAGTTACAATGAAGGTCTTATCTTCAATCTCTTAAATTTCATTTCAATCAATTTCTTCCCCCCTGATTTGAGTATGATCTCATTTATGACAACTAAACCAGTACTTACAATTTGGTGGAAACAATGTCAACTTGGTTCATTTTTATCTTCTCTTTTTTCATATTGGGGTTTAAGCACACAACAACATTAATCACTAACCTCACATACACCAAGTCAAAAGTGGAATATATGCATTACTTGCCTCTATGTGTTGACAAGCGAAATCAACTCATTAATGTGGAAGACTTGCGCAGCACAATTCTCAATTCTAAATCTATCCCTTTATGCACTTAAGAATCAGGTCCCCCACCTCCGCTCTTAAGTGCCTTTATAATAAAAGAGAAAGGAGAAATTTTACGGGCATGTATTGCTAATTTTTGGGCTATTGCAGAATTTTCTGAGTTTTAGCCTTAGACGCCACTAGTTTGTGACTTGTGAGTTCTGACATTGTAGACCACTTCAATTGCTTAATCTATGAGAAAATCTGGCTCAAATGTCCAATCATATTTATATTTGGTAAAGGTTCATTTAAAAGCTTGGTTGGTTCAAGTTTCAAAACTCGTAATGTTAACATCGTACACCGAACTAGTATGAACAAGGTATCTATCATAACTTGGTACATGAGCAAAATTCTTCGTATTATGTATGACTTTTCCAATCCTCTTGCTATGGAATGAGGTAGGTTTGTTCTCAATTCTAATAAGGTACCAGAATGGCCTAATCTCTAGTTTCCAACACCGTAAGTACATGAACCTAACTTTTGAGTTTGAGATAAAGTTAGAACTAGTTCTTTCTTAATTCTAATAGAAATTGGTTTAAATATTATATTAGCATCGAATTGCAAAGGGATGGAATTTACGAATCTAGAATTCATAAATTTCAGGTTTCTAGAAGTTGCTACGATGCATACATGTGTCAAGGGACTCCAACAACATTCTTAAATACAAAAACTGACAAACCTGTTAAGAAACTCGTGAATATGGAAAGATAGATGCTGAGCTAGATTATCTCTAGAAATGCAAAAGCTGAATAATAAATGAAAAGCTTCTTCCATTTGCAAATTTCATGCTTTTGATTCTTAACTTTTCTTTTGGCACGTTTACGTCATTCAGGAGTGCCACTGGGTGCACTCTCATTGCTTGTAGCTGCTAGTGTTCCCCATTAGACATGCCAAATATTATTTCACGAGCAACTTTAAAAATCACTGTAATCAATTTTGCACATCATGATTGTTTTGTCACGAATTAGATTTTCAAGTTGATGTCACAGCCATTATTATTTGAAGCTTTATATTGGAATGAAAAAAAAAAAAGATTAAGTAAACATGTATACCACGCATGTGAAAAGTCCATCATCTCAATTAATGGGACCATTTCACAAATCACAATAGATGCCTTATTTCTACAGTATTTGGAAAAAGTAAAGCTTCAAATTCATTTTTTAAGTATAAATGTTGCCCATTAACTAAAATTACCAAATAATTTATAAAAATTCCCTTCAATATTATTTTCATCTTAAGAAAACAAGTACGTTCATATTTTAAATTTTAATCAACTTTTTTCTGTGAAGAAAAATATTTGAAAAGAGAAATAATGACACTCTAATTTATAGAGGAACATATCTTTCTCTATATTAAATATCATTTGACAAATTCTTAACAACTTAGATTCCAAGGGCCACCAAATGCTTTGGTTCACGTTAAAAGTTATTTTTCTAGAATATTACGATGTTTGATTAAAGAAAAATCCAATACTCGTAATTTATTTTTTTTAACGTTTTAAAAGTGGTTTCGTCAGACAGATAACTATAACACTATTTAAATAAAATCTGAAACAAATATATCAGGACTATAAAAAAGCAAACTTGCTTTAAACGCGTATTCTCTTTGTTGATATTACAACGAATCATATCACAGCAACATCATATTTAATGGTTAAATATACATTTGCACTTTTGAGTGAAACAACCACACTTGGATGTTGGAATTTCTTTTTTCTACAAATGGCCATCTGCCAATTTAAATACTCTAAGGCCGGCATACTTTCAATTGTTGTCGTTGATTATTTATATTATGTTTTCTCAGATATTTTTGAAGTACAAAGTCTTGTTAATATGATATAATTATTTAATTATAGATTATAGTATATATAAACAACACTACTATGTGCTAATATAATTTTTTATGCATTTATTTAATATCTTAAGTTATCTCGTACTATTAAATATTAAAGTACTATTGTTACAAAAATCTATTCTTCAATATCACATATATAGTAATGTTCTCCCCTCAAATATCACCTTATTTCATTTTAATTTTAGTCAAAATTTATATTAAAAATTCCGCCACCATTCCTTGTCAGGCTTCATGCAATTTGTCAAAACCACACGTCCATAGTCTCTGTCAAATCTCATCTTATAGGTAGGAAAACTCAAAATCTTAGTTTATGATTACATACCATGAAACTGTCCATCTCAGACACGTCTTCCACGCAAATCTTGAATGCTCGTAGCATAAGTATTATTCATGTTTCAAAAGTCAAAAAAATTCTTTCCAGAAAGAACATTCTAATAAAATATTGTAATTAATTCAAAAAATAGTATGAATAGTCCCCACCACAATAAGGTAGTGATCTTGTAACTCTTCCTACGCATTAAATTTTAGTAAGAATTTTATACATCTTTCACACTCTCTTTGTAAAAGTTCTGCAAAGTTATATGCACAAATGCGAACACGGGACTCTACTATTGACAATCCAAAGAGTAAAGTTCCACTACTGCCCCTACACCAACCATCTATATAAATTGATAATAGAGTCATATTCTAGGTGCCTGATCAACATATATAAGATACACACAGTATTTATCAGTTGGAAAGTTTTCCTAGAAAGCAGAGAATGAAAATGTCGTCTAAGGTCACTAGTACCACCCTTTGCCTGGCAGTCTTGTTCCTCTTCTTAACCTCCACATATGCTGGAAGACTTGGCCCTGCTTCTTCCTCTATCACTTCAACCAAAACTCAACATGGGGTGAGTTGATTTTCTTAATTCATATCACATGATCTTCATAATATTGCAATCATATACATATATGTGTTTCTCTTTTATATTATGCAACTTTTAATAATATTCTTCTCGTTTTAAGGCTTTGGAAGAGGAGAAGTTGGACGTGGAGGAAAGTTGTGATGGTATTTCAGAAGAAGATTGCTTGATGAGAAGAACACTTGTGGCTCACACGGATTATATCTACACACAGAAGCAAAAACCATGAGATTCATAGCTGCTTCTCATATCAGATTCAAGCTATAACTATTGTAATTATGCATAAGCAATACTTTTCCATATATATATACATATATGATCCACTTTTGAAAGTTTAAGAGTTAGTTTAGTCACTTATTTTTCATTTCCTGCAGTTGCTGATAGGAGCTTCTTATAATCTGTGTTGAAATATGTATTACTTTTTGTTTCATATTGTATCCAATGCATATGTAGATATCGATTTTGATAGATATAAATTTGGATATTACCCTTTTATTTATATATCCATAATATTTTTGAGACTGAGTTTAGACATAAGAAAGTATGGTTTTTTTTGGGGGTGGTGGTGGTGGGTGTCCAGTAGCATGTTCACAATTTGATTGGTCATATCAAAGACAAAGGAACCTTGCATGATGAAGCCAAGTGTCAGCTGTAAAGTCTTGAACTTGTTTGGGAAATAACCAACACAATGGACCCAAAGTCACTTTGGTTTCCAAAGTGAATAATAACATGTGCATTAGGGATGGACACAAGAGAAAAACTTATAATTATAGATCCTTCACGATTATAGCTTTGGCGTCTCTTAGTTTATAATCAATGCTTTATATATATATATATATCAATGTTAAAACATATATAATGAAACTTGTTTGGGACAAAAGATATGATGCCACTGCCACCCAAATATTCTTGCATTAGTTCAACAGTGTTTTGCCTGAATGACTACGTGGTGATTAGTATTCTAACAAGATTTATGAAGTTCCTCGTGCAGGATGGAAACAAAAATAAAGTACTACAAATTGAAAACTCTTTCATCAGTTTTGGAGATGGAAACATCATCTAGACAAGAAATAATTCGTACAAAATCTCAATCTAGTTTCGACTAACTATACGTATAAACAAGATTTTCAGAATTTACTTTTTTATTAAGCCAAAGATAATTATTTTACCGTGAAGATTCACTAAAACTTTTTTTTTCTAATATCATTTCTAAGAAAAAATGAAGTTTCCACGAATTTTCCTTCAGAAAAGAATCTCCAAATTCAGACCCCATGTCCCCATTATAAAAGCTTCATCTTTTCCACCATTCCCTTCATAACTAGTAGATTGGTAAAAATGGTATACAAGTCAACCATATTCATAATCAGCCATCGTCCCTTAAAAAAAAATAATAATTAGTCATCGTGATCACACTAGTCATACTTTATAGGCTTTAGGTCATCAAGTGCTATCCTCTGTGAAGTTATTCCTAATGCCAGGGTATTGATGCATTGATACAGATTCAATAGAACCGTTCATTAAGATCAAATGTCTTACATATTTTATTGGTTGAATAGGCCTTTTATATGTGTATCATGAATATCTTTTAATTTCATCTCATTATTTTAAATAATTTTAATTTGATCCCATTTTTTATGAGTTAGTATAATCTATTCTAGAAATTTATCATAACAACGTTACTATAATGTTACATGGTATTTCTTATTCGTGGTACATGTTATTTTTTTAACAAGACAACTTTGATTGATAACATGCCGGTCATTCAATATTTATGTCACATGTCATTGTTGTAATACAATTATCATCAAATTATTTAAAGAATTTGTTTTGACTTATTTTAAAATAAATAAATAAATAAATAATATTAAAAATAGTGGGACCGAAATGAAAAAAAAATCATATAAAAAATCTATTTAATCTATTTTACTTTATAAATGGAAACTATGAATATATATATATATCTTATAGTTTAGATTCATGATTATGTGAATGCTTGAAATATAATACAAGAAAAAAAAATTATTTAGAGATTAATTTTTAGCTATCAAATAAAATGATTGTTAATTATGATCAAAATAGTCATCAAATTAAATTTTAGTTGCTAAATAACTACAAAATAGAAATAATGATTGAATTTAGCGACCAATTAAGTCAAGATAATTAGTATCTAACATTAGCTAACAAAATTTTAGTGACCTATATCATTATATTCTAAATTAGTATCTAATTAAGTTAGAGACTAATTTAGAATCTAATGGTATATGACACTAAAACCTTGGTAGCTAATGTTAGATATTATCTTGACTTAATTGGTCACTAAATTCAATCATTATTTCTATTTTGTAGTTATTTAGCAATCAAATCTAATTTGTTGACTATTTTGATCACAATTAGCAATTATTTCATTTGATAGCTAAAAATTAGTTTCTATATAACTTTTTTCTTGTAGTGTCTATCAAATTATTTCTAGTATGACTTAACCTACTATTAATTTAATAATAAAAAAAAATATAGTTTGAAAAGAATGTGTTTTACCAAAAACATATGATGAAAAAATGGAAAGGTAGTATTCCACTCCTCACATATCAACTAACATCATAAAAATAATTGTACAGTGTAAAAGTGTTAAACCAAAAATATTATGACTTATCTTACTTAAATTTTCCTATTACTATTCTATTTTCTTTTTTTTTTATGTTTTACTTTTTGTTACACATTCTTTTTCTGTTTTATTTTTCAGTTATGAATTTTGTATATATATTCATGTCAACTTCATAACAAAACACATAACTTACATTGATCATTTTCGTTTTTCCTTCTTCCAACCTGGTGGTTGCTTTCTTTGTTATTGTATCATAGTCTTTCTCTTGAAGGACTCTGCTATGCTACACATCTGCTTTTCTTTTTCCTTTTCTTCTTTTGTCAAAAAAAAATCTTATAAAGAAGTTAGTAATAGAACATCAAATATATACGTATATATAGGATAGATGTTCTATATATTTATATATATAATAAACGAGTATGTCTTGTTAGACGAAATATCACCTTCTGACTAAATAATGATAAGTCTGAGTTACAACTTATACTCATAATCTTAAAATGTCTTGTTATTTTGTCTACTTTGTCTGTCTCATATTTTTTATATGTTTGTTATATAAGTCAATGAATTAATAAAGAAAAAAATGGATAAGAAATACTTCTTATGAATTCATAAAGGCATAAACGAAATTCAATTGATTTTTATTCAATTGAACGATGATTATATCAAAACCTGGACAAGTGTGTAAAGTTCAATGATTTATTTATGTTCTTGAGCAAGCTAGTCGTCAGTTGTATGAATGTCTTTCTTCTTTCCTAATTCAAAATGGATATCATCACTTTACTTCAAATTAATTTTTGTTTCTTAAGTTTTTGGCATCTCATATCATCATTGCTCTCCTTATTTACATTGATAATTTGTCCTGGTTGGTTGTTGAAACTCAGCATATTACTTCATATCTTGATGCTACTGTCAAACTAAAAGATCTTGAAAATCTATTATTGTTCATTGGTATTGAAGTTTCCTGCACTAAAGTTGACATTCATCTATGTCAATCAAATATACTTGATTATAACACATTTGTTTTCATTCTACTTTAGGTGAACCTCTTCCAGAGACACTATATATCATGTATTAATTGGTAGACTTGTCTACTTAACTCAGACACATTTAGACATTACATATGTTCAAAATTTGAGTCAAATTATGTCATCTTCTACTCCTTTGAATCATTATCAAGCTACTTTTGGTATTCTACTTTATTTGAAAGGCACACATGATGCAAACATGTTTTTTTAACAAATTTTACTAAGCCTTTTAAAGATTTGAATTAAGTCAAGTGTGTTAATATTCATTGATCTATTACTAGTTTTCCTTCTAACTTGGATATTGATAAACGTATTCTATTATAAGAAATTGAATAACATGTTCTTGTTTCAACTACTTGTAAGATTATTCTTACGAGGATACTTTCATATGTCATTTCTTAATTTTACATTATTATATTGTGATAATAAATTAACATTATTACAAATTGCTTCTAACCATATTTTTCATAAAAAGACAAATATATTAAAATTGATTGTTACAATTGAGTTAACGAAAATTAAACTTTTGCTAATATGGTTTTCTTTTCAATTTGTAGATATGCGTACAAGAAATCTCTTGCTGACTTTATTTCTCCAAACTAAGAATACTTAACATTCATTCCCTTTAGTATATCCTTTTGTTATTGTTGTGTTCTTCTGTTTTAGTTACATTTTATTTTTCTATTTATAGTTTTCGGTTATATATATATATATATATATATATATATATATATATATATATTTCTCTCTATTTCTTAAAAC
>Ga0209489_105412_pt1 | contig 22142 bp, 12 predicted proteins | sample SiratrowhiteBW_FD_187527 | JGI IMG/M metagenome (GOLD analysis project Ga0209489, IMG submission 187527) | Root nodule microbial communities of legume samples collected from California, USA - Siratro white BW (SPAdes) (version 2) | ecosystem: Host-associated > Plants > Roots > Nodule | place...
CTATGATTAATATTTATGACAACAATAGTATTGTTATATTAATAATAATAGTATTAATAAAAATATTAATAATAATATCAATAATATTAATAATAATATTATTAATGTTAATAATAATAATATTTATAATAATAATTTTAATAATAATAATATTAACAATACTATTATAATAATAATATATTAAAAATAATAATATAAATATTTGTATATGAATTTATATACGAATTTAATTTTTATCTAATAAGTCTGGATACAGATTCGTTATAATTTCGTATAATGTTGATTCTTAATATAAATTATATTATATATGAATTTACATACGGATTAAATGTGTTTGTAATATCCTGGACAAAAAATCTGTATGTAATGTTGATTCTTAATGTAGATTATATTATATATGAATTTACATACAGATTAAATCCGTATGTAATATTCTGGATGCAAATCTGTATGTAAAAATCCATATGTAATGTTAATTTTATATTAGAATCTGAATTCGTAGATAATTCTATATGTAATGCTAATTTTATGTACGGATATAAATCCGTAAATAAAATTCCATATATAATACAAATTTTACATACGGATTTTCATCCGTATGTAATTTTTGTAGATAATTTGAGTTTTTTTTTTGTAGTGATAGGAATTTCAATTATAGCAGTGATTCTCTGTTGCATTTCATTACAATTTTATTAAACTTTTACTGTTTTCAATTTCACTCTAATTCATAATTCTATTTCCAAACAACTCTTTCAATTGTAAATTATTATAGGAGAAATTTTTTTTAATAAAATTAATGGGTTTGAATTTCTTTGGATTCGACCTAAGTTAATCTTTTTCTACATTAGAGAAAACTTAGTTTTAATTTTGAAAATGTGACATGAAACGTTTATCAAATCTTTATGATTTTGAAGTAAATCAAACTAAAAATTTTCATAATTTAAGATTAAATTTATCACTAATTTAAATATATTGAGAGTTTACATTACAAAATTAGGAATGAATTTAAAATGTGACAATTCAATGTGTGTTGGGCTATGCAAATGAGTATTATTTATAAATGACATAACTCCTTTTGCAAACTTGACAATTTCAATGTGGGACTAAGAAGGAACAAAAGTGGACATCCAAAGTAAGAGAAGGATTGTCCCAATTATGCCTAAAAATTACATCTCCTAGGTGATGTGAATCTTTATGCTTCATGTGTGTCTTTTCCATGCCTTGGACAAAATTTCCTAAGGTTTCTCCATGGCCTTGGCTGTCCAAACAAGAACCAATTAAGACCCAAATCTAGCCCACTTATGTCTTTACAAAATCCTACAGCTACAAGAAAAAAATGTACACCTATACAATTTATACAAGGCTAAGAAGAAAAAAGAAACTTCTAGTAATCTACACTCAAAAGCAACAGAGTTCTCTTTCGTAAGGCTTCTTCTTCTTCTTCTTCTATCCTCCTTACTCTGGACCATGTCAAGGTTCTAATGTATTATTTTACAAGTGGTCCTCTACCAAATACTAAATTCATGGCTAAAGAGGATAGAAGAAGATAAAGCATCAATGATGAAGACTCTACTAATTTGAAAAGTAGAACACTAGGATTTTCTTCTTTCGTCTTAGTCTTGTACAAATTTTATAGATGTACATTTTACTTTGTATTTTGTAAGATTTTGTAGAGACATGATTGCTTTAGATTAGGGTTTCCTTTGGGCCTTGATTGGATGGCCTAAACCAAGGAGAAAACCATAGAAGAATTTTGGCCGAGGCATGGAGAAGGCCCGGAGGAAGATCTCCAAGTACACTAATAAATTTGTCATTATTATTTTTCTTACATTTATCACTTTATTTTCTAATTTTATTATCTCATTCTTTTATATTTTTACACACTTATTGTATGTTAATATGTCAATGTTACATTAACAACGACACTATATGACCGACGGACCGACCGACCGGCTACTTTATCGGTCGGTATCCATCATCAAATTTGTAGCTCTGTATAAGTCACTTTACACTAAGCACGTGCATGGCACGCATGAGTGTTGCCAGAAGCAGGAAATATTACAGGTAAGTACAAATCATAACTGAATATCTCATAACTAATTTCTGTTATTAAATCATAATAGAAAAGAGTAGGCCCAAAACCTCTCAAGCCCAATATAGCGTCTATAAATACAGATCCAGTCGCCTCATTCAAGGTATTTATAAACTCTGATCTATAACATGAGATACTAAAACCCTAAACTGACTTGAGTGTCGGAGTGCTTGCAAGACCCCCTCCCGGCATGTGGAATTCAGAGCACTTGAAACAGTCTAACAAGGAACAACACCAGAAACGATCAATGAACAATTTTAGAAGACATTATTATTACTGGAGTCAACCGGTCTCTTGCGAGAACAACCCATGTCAACACTGCATGTATTTGTCACTTCAATATTCAAGTTTCGAATCTCGATTCAACGTTGTAACATTGTTAATCAATTTATTTATCAACTAAACATAATGAACAATTGGGTAAAAATTGTTCGAAAATTAGAAAATATGTGAAAAAGAAAAAAAACCTTAGATAATAAAATTTCGTAAAATAATAATAATGAAATAATAAAATATGTAATTAAATTCATATATAAATAAAACAATGACCAATATCTTGATTCTAAAAATAAACGGTTAAAATTAAAAACGACTTGAAATCACTAATGATAATTAGTCTATTTTTATCTTTCAATATATATTAGATGTAATTAGGTGTATGATTTTTTATATCTATAGTTAGTTATGTCTAACGGTAGTTAGTTTGCAATGATGACAAGTTTAGTTTAGCCTTCACATAGATATAGATGTAATATATATGTAAAATTTTTGTACTCCTCCATAATAATATTTATTTCAATTTTAATAGTGATATATAGAAGCACACATGGATGAAACTTATTCACTCACTTCCATTCTGAGCAACTTAATATTATATATACTATGATTGCTTAACAATTCGAAACTAACACATCATGCCGTTGCTTTCATTAGTAATAAATATTGTTGCCCAATATTGTTTCACTCACAAGACTCTTTTGTTTCGCCACGTAGCTCGCAAAATCTCCACAGTACTTTAGCAAAAGCAACCGAAAGATAAAAAAATAAAATTCTATCCTTTAATGAAAAATATTATCCACACAACGTAACCCAATTAACAAGCAATTTAAGGTGATTCCATCAACATGATCTATATATTGATCTCAATCCACCACCACAAAACATCAATATATTACATTCAAGCCATATCAAGTTACTTTAAGTAAGAAATGACACCTCCATTAAAATACCAATATTTTTATTAATGGCGATGAAATGTATATTTTTCTCAAAAGTATTATTTACTAACAATTTAACAATTGATTATATACCATCTAATGAAAATTAAATTTTTAGTATAGTTACAGTAATAAACAGTTTAGTTGGAATATAGTATTGACATATATCTGTAATTCATATGTTAATATAATACATCATATCGATAATATAAATCTTAATGTGTTTATAACTTTATACTAATAATTTAAATTTTACTAACATGACCTTTTTTTTCTCTTAATGCGAATATTTTAGCACTATGCACACACAATAAATTAAATTAAAACTTTTTAAGATTATACTTTCCTTTTCAATTAAATATTATGTATTCACATTATTTCGATGAGTTAAATCTAGCCTAGATGATTGTAAAAACTAGCTAATTAAGCAATGATTGAAAATAAATTTGAAAACACACACACACACACACACACATATATATATATATATATATATATATATATATATATATATATATATATATATATATATATTTAAAAAAATCTATCTCTTTTTGTTTTTCTTATTACACATTATTTAGTCTCTCTTTCTCTCTTTTTTATTTTTAGTTTTTACTGTTTTAATTAAAATAACTAAATAGTGTTAAAATAATTTTTTAACACAGAGATTGGAAGAAAATTTATTGTCAAGAGAGCTCACTTATTTTTATAGATGTAAAACTTTCAATTCTCATAATGGAGAAAAACTTACAATTTTATAATTTATTGAATTAAATAATTTAACCTAAAATAAAAATATAAGCATATTTTACGTGGGACACAGCAAAGACAGAGGAAGCTGCACGTGTATTTTGCATGGATGGATTCCAGAAAACGAAACTTGCAAAAGAAAAAATAAAGTGAAAAAAATGCCCAAAAAACTGAAAAAAGACAAACCAATAGATGCCTGAAGGAAAGAAAAAAAGTGGAAAGATGATTAATTGATGCTGAATGAGTATAGTCAGTTCCTAAGAAAGAAGCCTTTTCTAATACTTTTCAATTTTCATTCCAAATTCCAATCTTGTGGAGAAAGAGCCAAAGAACTCATCAATTCCTCAATTTTATGTTACAAATAAGAAAAAGATCACAGTTTTGAAACACCCAAAGAGAGAGAAATAGATTCTACCATAACTACAGAATTGAAATAAAATAAAAGTTGCGTGTCCTTCAGTTGCAAATTTTGGTGTCTTTTACAATTCTTATCCCAATTAGTACCCATTTTCACAAGATTGACGCTTTGTGATCCTTTTCTCAAATCCAACAGTAAGTTCCGGTTTTGGCTTGATTGGTGTGTTTGTTTCTTAAATTTGCGTGCTTTATTCATTTGGGTATCTTTGGTTTTGATTTGTTTGTTTTGTTTTATTTTTTTTTCAGGTTCTGAAGTGAAAGGGTATTGTTGGTTTGAATCTGGGAAAATGGGGTTGTTTTCTGGGATTTTTCTGGGGATGGTATTCGGCATAGCATTGATGGCTGCGTGGCAACGCATGATGGCATACCGTAGCGCAAAGAGGATTGCAAAGGTATTTTTTATGTAATGATCAAGTAATCAATTTCATTGCTTTGATGATCGATGTTATGGAAAAAAGAAATTGCGGATTTCATTTAACTGGGCAATGTTGAAGAAAATTTGATGAATTATGATGTAATGGATTAGTGACCGAGTCTTTGAATATTTGAAAGAAATTCTGGAAGGTAGTGAAGATCATGGAATGGCTAGTGATAACTTGTGGTGCATTTTAATTTGAGATTACTGATTGATCATGCATGGTATGGTAAAATTGATCTACATTGTCAATTATTCACAAATCAAGCTATGACTGATTTTAAGTAGTTTTCCTAAAAGTCAGTAAATTTGTTACAAATGATTATTTCTGATTGAGTTTAGGCAATCAGTGCATATGACTTTCTTTTTTTTTACTTTAATTTTTTGATAAAATGGGTCATTCGTATTGAGGACGTGTAATCAATGTGATAAAGAATCATATATACAAAGACAGAAGTAGACAGAGAAGGCTTTTGTTAATCAATTGGTTTGGCTAGAAGAAATGAAGAGATACTTTGTCAATTTACAGAGTTGATGTCCTGGGATTAATTTGAAAAAATACTTACAAATAACACTCCAGAAGTAGTTCAACTCTCCTATCTAGATTGGTAGAGGTGAGAGTAGATTCAAGCTAATCTCACGATTCTGAAAGCAAGTTCACCCATGTTTTACATTTGTGAAAGCTCAAATGGAAAAGAAAGTTAACAGTATGTAGGTTTGTCTATATATATTAACTATTCAGGATTGATCTCCTTTTTACTAAGAAAGAGGTACTGTTGAGCCCAATGCCTAGGAATTTTTCTGTCATCTGAATAATCAACTCCAAGATTGTGTCCCTCTAAGACAGTGAAAGCCTTTCCATTCCAAAGCCTTGATATACCTTCTGCTTCACACAGACTCATGTTTGCTCCTGTTGATTTTTAGTACTAAAATGTCAACTTGTCAAGTGATTTAGGACTATTTCAAAATATCTTACTCTAGCCAGTGGCTGCTTTTAAGGTTCAGTTTGAATGTGAATGCAACTTATGGGCTATTAATTGGTAAAGATTTAGGGATATGAAAAAAATTTCTGGGTGGGACTAATGAAGGCCATTTTATTTATGTTGCTTAACTTGGAGTCTATACGGTTTTGTAACATAAGGAAATTTGGTGTTTGATAGAGCTTAATGGTGTTGATTGATTCATCTATATAGCTGACTCCAAAATGGGATAGACTCGGTTGCCGTTGCTATTGTCAAGTGTAATTGGGTAAGATGATAAGTTGCCAATTTCTAGTGAAAAGTCAAGAGCCATTCCACCCCCTGGCCAAAGTTGTACTGGTTTGCTTACCATTCCTCTCTATTTCAAGATCCATATAGAGTCTAAATATGATGTAAACTAAACTACACTCTACAATGAGAAATAAAACTTAAAGAGGGAAAAATACAAGTACGTTAGTGCATAAATGTACCTTTGTGTGATACTTCACTGTTATCTCTTACGTGATGCTATAAATGGGATGTGATGGGAAAAGTTAAAACAGTAATCTTGGCCAAAAACTTCGGAGAAGACTGTTATCTCTGCGTTATCAGTTACAACTTTATCAGTCATATGTCTGTATGGTGTGCCTGTAGACTTCAGCATGGAGTCTGGATCCTGGATTCTATACTGATTAAACCACTACTGCATTGGCAGAAGACAAGGAAAATAAGGGCATAAACAGGAAAATAAAAAGCAAGGCATTTGAGGGTCCTTTTTTAATGAGCACATTTTTATTTAACAAAATATGTTTTAATCTCTGTGTTTGTGTGTGTATATATATAATTTCCTTATCCTAACATTCTTCATTTTTCTCTACAGGCAGTTGATGTTAAACTCCTTGGGTCCCTCAACAGAGATGATTTAAAGAAAATTTGTGGAGATAATTTTCCTGATTGGATATCTTTTCCTGTATATGAGCAGGTGAGATTAACCTCTATTGTGTTACATAGCTTTTCACTGTAATGATTTGACACATCTCCCCTATTATTCCAGTTAATACGGTAGATAATATTGGCAAAACATCAAATGTAGCTGCAAAGTCAAAATATAGAAACACTATCTTGTTTGCCAATTGATACATACTATGCATTTGCTCTGTGTATGACCTTCCTTACCTGGGCATTTTCAGGTGAAATGGCTAAACAAGCAGCTATCCAAACTTTGGCCATTTGTTGCAGATGTGAGTAAACTTGCTTGCATATTATATGTTTGTATGATAATCTACAGCAGTTTGTTGTTTTTAAACTATATTTTGATTAGATTGTTTATTTACTATTGAATGACACTATTGCCTTGAAGGTCTAACACCCCTGTAGTTCAGTTTGAATGAGGAAAAGAGAGTATATTGGATCTGATTATATAGGGAGAATAAATTCAGAATTCTTCAATGAGAACTCATACAATATAGAACTCAAAAAATCAAAACCGTGGAAACTGGATGTCCTTTGGTATTTAGTTAGTTTTGTATCCACATCTTCAAATTATTAGGATTTATCAAGTGAAATTGTTTGCCTACAACATGCATCCTGCTTTCCTTAGGCTCTAGCAGACCTTTCTTTTTTGGTTTTCTTGCAGATCTTTGTCTTAGATGGGTATTCCTGCATTGCTTATATGCTGACTTAATCTTTATCTGGATTATGTTTACTTTTAGGCAGCAACATTGGTGATAAGAGAATCTGTTGAACCACTATTGGAAGAGTACAGACCTCCTGGAATTACTTCATTGAAGTTCAGCAAGCTCTCCCTTGGAACTGTTGCTCCAAAAGTTGAAGGTTATTCTGTCTACTGTAATTCCTTTTTGTTTTTTCTGTGCTAAGTTTACTACTTCACTTAAATGTACAAGACAATGAGGTTATTTGTCATTCTATTTTGCTAATATTTCTTTTAGGCTGCTTCATATGTAATTTTTTACACCTTTTCCAAAAGCTGGCCATCCAAACTTTTTATGTTAATTTTTTGCTTTATTTTCTCCCCCAGATTATGCTATTCGATGAACCTTTGTTCTATGTCTTGAGATAGGGGGAGGGGGTACCACAATCTCTTTTGCACTTTTGACATTTTAAGGATGCAAAATCTAGTATCCGACAATATCATTTTGCAATTTTATGATTCCAATTCTTATGTATCTAAGTCTGTGCGGCAATTTCTATCTAAAAGCAATACAATCCAGTCTATTGTGTCTTTTCAAAATCAATTATAATGAGATTCAAGATTTAACAAGTATTGAATATCAAACTTAGATGAAATAATTATTAAGTAAGACCATAACAAAATGCTACAAAACACAAATTTTTATCACCCTTATTGTTTCTCCCTCTCAATTGTTCTGTTGAATTATTATTATTTTTTATTTTGAGAATTAATGTATTCATATTTTCTTTATCCATGCAGGTATTCGTGTTCAGACTCTTAAAAAAGGTCAAATAATTATGGACATTGATTTCCGTTGGGGTGGTGATCCCAATATTGTTTTGGCTGTTGAAGCTGCACTTGTTGCATCAATCCCCATTCAGGTTAGACTCAGTAGTGTCTGTTGAATTTCACTTTCGTATGAGAAACTTTCAAAATTTTGATTATTGTTTTTTGCTTCAGTTGAAGGATCTCCAGATGTTCAGCATCGTCCGTGTTATATTCCAACTCGCTGATGAGATTCCGTGCATTTCTGCTGTTGTTGTTGCCCTACTTGCTGAGGTAACTTTTGAGGTCCAAAAATGAAAAAGAGAGTTTGGAGAGTGGGTGGGGGGATGACGATGCACTCGATTGAGTTTAGCAACCTACCTTTTTGTGCTCTCGTTCAAATCAAGCAAATAATATTGACTTGAAGTTGGATATGCAAGTTTTCATTTGATGAGATATCACCTTTAGTTGGTTAAACCAAAATCTGATAAAGCTTGTTGATGAATCCCTTCATAATAATCATATATGTTGATCACATTAACTATCAGCTTCAATGGCTTTAACAATTTTATCTGTGTCATGATGGTAGAGCCATCATCATCAGTTGTAGGTTGTGAATGAGTGGACTGATACAAGTGTTCATACCTTAAGAGTTTGAATTTGACAACCTTTGTCAATGATCTAATTGAATTCTTAGACTAATTTTATCACCATAGCCTACTACGTAATAATTGGGATGCTAATATCATTTACAGTTCTGAAGTTACTGACTTTTTCATTAACATTTTATCAGCCAAAGCCTAGAATTGATTACACGTTGAAGGCTGTCGGTGGAAGTTTGACGGCACTTCCTGGAATTTCAGATATGATTGATGTGAGTTCTATTCTACGAACTTGCCCCTTCCACCTTTTACTGATTTTGAATTAATTACTTATAATACACAATTTCCAATAGGATACTGTGAACTCAATTGTTACCGACATGCTCCAATGGCCTCATAGGATTGTTGTTCCTCTAGGGGGTATACCTGTTGATACTAGGTAATGTGAATCTTACAGATTTTGTTTTTGTTTATTATATTTCGATCTGCATGAAGGTTGGAGCATGTAGTTTCTGGTAAATAGTTTTTCAAATTGATTGAATTGTGTAGAAATATTCCTCAAGCAAAGAGCTTTGGTTTCATTTTCTGTTTCCTCCACCCCCTTGAAAAGAAAAACAAATTGGTATTTAGGAACATGCAAATTTAAAATGGTAATGCTCAAATATTTTATACTACTTAAGCACCTTTTTTTTTTTTTTTTTTTTTTTTGCAGTGACCTGGAGCTTAAACCCCAGGGAACGCTTAAAGTGAAAGTAATTAAAGCCAATGATCTAAAGAATATGGAAATGATTGGGAAGTCCGATCCTTATGCAGTGTTGCATATTCGGCCACTGTTTAAGGTTAAAACAAAGGTTATTGATAACAACTTGAACCCTGTTTGGAATGAGGAATTTGACTTGATTGCAGAGGACAAGGAGACCCAGTCACTAATTATTGAGGTTTAGCCCAACTAATCCTTTTTTTTTATCACCCATTATGTTATAACAGTTATTTATTTAATCCTTGGTTTAGATACTTGCAAGCTACCCATGATATGGCCTCATGATTCGATACTAAAAATTTGAATTTGACACAAGAAGTGGTGAAGAGATTGAGGCAGATATATGTCATAGGGTTCTACTTAATCTTAGGAAAATTGTTACTAATGATGCTTCATGATACTGAAAGTTGGGTAATCAAGTGGCCACAGGTGTTGTAAAGCTAAGAATGTTGCAAGGAGTAAATGAACTTACAAGAAAAAAAATAAGATTATGAATAAATATATTAGAGAAGATAGGAGTAAAAACTTGGTAGAATTGCATTCATAAGGGTTTGCTTTTGGAAAGTTGCCTTAATTGCATGCATTCATAAATATTTTTCATTGATGGCTCTGAATATAGGTTTTCGATAAGGACATTGGGCAAGATAAGCGATTGGGAATAGCAAAATTACCACTTATTGACCTGAAAGCAGAAACTGAAAAGGAGTTTGAGTTGAGGCTGCTGCCATCACTTGATACACTGAAAGTGAAAGACAAAAAGGATAGAGGAACTTTGACATTAAAGGTATAGTTAGACATGCATTGATTTGTTTTCTTTTGATAACATTAATTAGTGCATAATTTCTAGAGCTATCCTTGATAGTTGTATAGATGTTCTCTGGATTAAATCAAAACTCACAATCTCGTTGAAATTCCAGATCTTTTATCACGAATTTGACAAGAAAGAACAATTGGTTGCCCTAGAGGCAGAGAAAAAGATCTTAGAAGAAAGGAAGAAACTTAAAGAGGAGGGAGTTATAGGAAGTACAAGGGATGCACTAGATGGAGCAGCATCGGTGGTAGGGTCCGGTGTTGGAATGGTGGGTAGTGGTGTTGTTTCTGGTGCTGGACTTGTGGGGAGTGGTGTTGTTTCTGGTGCAGGACTTGTGGGGAGTGGTGTTGCTTCTGGTGCTGGACTTGTGGGAAGTGGTGTGGCTTCTGGTGCTGGACTTGTGGGGAGTGGAGTGGCTTCTGGAGCAGGGTTTGTTGGCAGTGGCCTTGGTGCTGGTGTTGGATTTGTTGGCAGTGGCCTCGGTGCTGTTGGCAGTGGACTCAGCAAAGCAGGGAAGTTCATGGGAAGGACCATCACCGGACAAGGGGGATCCAAAAGGAGTGGTTCATCTACTCCTGTTAATGTGGAGGAGGCTGGTGGTGGTGCAAAACCGCTGCAGCACTAACTGCAACCTTTTACCTTAAATCTTTTGTTTTTTTCTGTTCCATATTCTGAGGCTGTTGTTAATTGAAATAGAGATTGAACACTTGTAGAAATGACACTTCAAATTTTAGTTGTACCATTTTTTTTTCTGTAATTATGTTTCACATGGCCTTGTAATAAATTTACATTGTAAAAACTCCTGAAAACAAAGTCATTCAAAAGGAAAAAAGAAAAGCATTTTACTCCAATTGTTGTTAACTTCTAATTATAATTCTATTTTTGGTTGCATATTTGATTTGCAGTCTGTGGTCTTATCAGACAGCTGCACAGTTAGCATTTATTTTTGAATTTATTCAAACACATCACAAAATGGTTTTGTTGGTGCAAGGACAGCCATGTCATAGAGAGATTGTACACACTTTACTAGCTCTAGTGGTTGGGTCTGGTGTTCAGAATGTGCTTTTCTTGGATACTTTTCCTCTTAGAGAGAGTACAAATGTCTCTCTCCTAATGGTAAACCCTATGATGAGTTATTTGCTAGTTCTTCCTTCTTGGTCCACAATAATATTTGGACTCTGAATTTCCCTCCTACACGACAAATTGTTGAGTCGTCTTGTAGCTAGAGGTGCATCAGGAACATGGTTATGTTTTTTACAAAATTTTCTCTCATGTTATGGTTACTATTCCTATTATATTGTTGTTGACTTTTACTAATAGCTAATAATGTTTTCTTAAATGGTGTTTAGATGAAATTTTTTACATGTAACAACCTTCTATATGTGAATATGTTGATCCTTCTTTAGTATGCAAACAGATCAAGGCTATTTATGGCTTGAAATATAGACCCTTCGTCAATAGTTTGCCAAACTAAAAAAAAAAAAAAACTCTTGTTCAGTATGGTTTTAAACCCAACTAGTGTGATTATTCTCTTTGTTTACCAATGTCAAACCAACACTATTACCGGTAACTCTTCCACTTTTGTTCAGAGGATTATCAGTCAACTTAATTTTGCCTTTTCTTTTAAGTAGTTGAGTCAATTTGATTATGTTTTTGGAAATACAAGTTAGAACAGTTAAGGATGATTCCTTTTTCTAACCCAAAGCAAATATATTTATCAGCACCCACCTTGAGTTCGCAGGTGTTAGCATTGTATTAAGTTTCATATAAATTTTGTTATAGGTGTTTTATTAATTGTTCTTTTACGACTTTGTTTCTTGCCATTCTCTATATAAAAATAATTCTTGTTTTCCTTAGTACAAATTACGATTTTAAAGTTGTTTTTTCTTTTTATGTTTTCTTCTATCTCAACTTCAATAAAACAAAGTTTCTGAATTATTTATTCTGGATGGTATCCAGAATTCTGATTCCGAAATACATTTTTCCATAATGCTTTCATAATGTGTAATCTAGAACTTTTTAATACATTATCAAAGAAATTCTAAAGTGGTAAGAAGTTTAGAAGGTCATTTTCAATAATTACACTATGATAAGGAGGTGCATGAGGAAAACGAGTTTACAATTTGCATTAATATAATAAAAAGTATAAAATATGAATTATACAATTACTAACACACTGTAATTTAGACATAGAAAAATATTTGAAACTAAAAAATCTAGGACTTTGTTGATATTTCTACTCATTGATATTATTTTTGGGTGAAAACAGAAAAGTCTTCACACATTTGAATGAAATCATTTCAAAGAAATGATATTCATACATATAAATAAGTCCCCTAAAATGCACAAAAATCCCATTAATAAAATAATCCATTAAAATCAATATGACTTTAAATACATGATTATTCTCTCTTTTTTTTTAATTTCAATTCAATAACACTAAAATTTATTACCTTCTAAAAAATAATGATAGTTTTGATTAAATACCATACTTTTTTCAAAATTAAATATTTTAATTGAATACTATAAAGCTTTTTCTATAAAAAAAAATATTTTAAAATCTCAATTGAATACATTCCATTTATGTCGTTTACTCGGTGGGTGAAAAGTACATGGTTAACGGAACAAAGATTTTGTCAACAGAAGATTCATAAACAAACAATATGAAAGATAATTTTACCACTAAATTTATTTTACCTCTTTTACGTTTTATTTATAGTAAACTAAATTGGATCAAGCTTTCTTTCCACGTTTCAATACTCATTTTGAGAGACTCAAACCAAGGCTCGAACCTCAAAACATTCCCTATTAGCTTGTTAACACACTATGGAGTATTCATAAATGGTTACAATCAGTTGAAGTAGTGCAACTCTTACCCCTGAAGTTTGATTAATTGAAGTTCATCGGTTATATTTCCTTTCATTGCCTAATTAAATTATGTATGCTTAATATACTTCCTAAGTTGATTATCACTTAAATTGCTCATTTTATCATGCACTAAGATAATTAAAATCATACTCCTGTATCTAAAAGAAAATGCAATATAATATGCAACAGAAAGCTATTTTTGAAAGAATACATAAAAATTGTTATTCTATTTCTAGTCCAGTCTCAGTATCAGAGTATTTGTATACAATGAAGGGATTTTATAACAGTAAACAAGGTATCTACTTATGTACCTTGTTTCAAATCAGTGAGTGTAGTGTAAACAAATAAAATGAATTGAAAGCCAAAAAAGTGACTTGGGAAAGAGATGATGTAGGGGTAACCACAAAACCAGCACTGACCCTATCACTCTGAGAATTGATCAGACTGGAAAGGCACTTCACTTGAAATTGCCAAGATAGAAAGAAGATGGGGAAGGGTATTGTGCAGAGAAAAAGAGTGTTTCTCTGGACTTTGGACCTAATTGTGAGGATCATTCACGTAGCTTACAATTCTGAAGATAGGGATGATTAAATTTTACATATTTGGTCCAGTAAGACCGATACTTTGTCATGGCTATCTCTAACCATGGCTTCATATTACCATTGTAGTGTATAACTGCTGCATTATCGATCTCTGAACGATCTATACTTGGATTGTAACCCAGACCAAGCACATGCCATGATTTATTTAGCGGATGTGTCAATCCATAGAATGTCATCAGGCCTGGCGGCAATGTCCCCAGCTTCCACAGCACCCTGTCTTCGTTCTGGAATCAAACAGGAAGAAAAGGGTCAGTGAAAAATCAATTAAAGTGATTTAATTTGGCCGATAAAGTGCAAGTTAAAACCTTTTTTTGTTGATATTGTAACAAGATCCATGCAGACATATATGACAAACAATGGAAGTTGTTAACATTACAACCGTCAATTTTTGAATCAACAGTTGTAACTGCAGTTTATCCTCAAAAGGGTAACTCTCCCTATAGAGGAGTTAAATCTGTCTGGTCATATTTATTATGTAAGAACAGGAACCTGATGTAAGCCAAGTTATGATCAAGTACTCACCAAATTCTGCCACTTGTGATATATGCCAGTGATGTCCTTCTTTCTCCACACCTTCAAATCAAACATGTTCATCCCGTAGGCCCAACCACAAGCATTTGGATCAAAATTTTTTGCAATGTGTGGATTTGAAAAGTTAAGGTATTTGTCAAATCGGTGAAAACTCTCCCCACATGTTTCAACAGCACCATTTACTTTTCCCTGAAGATTCACAGCCCATAATCCAGTCAGATCCTTCTGGACAACAATGTCGTCATCAAGAAAAAGAATCTTATCCAATTTTGGATAAACTTGAGGAAGATAGAATCTCAGGTGGTTGAGCATTGACAGATATTTTGGATTTCTGTACTTGAGATTGGAAGCTCCAGTGGTAGTTGGATGGCCTGCCTTGAAATAATACTCTTTCATTGTTGCAGATTCAAGCTGCCTCAAGACTGGGCAGTAGGATGAGTTCAACCACTTAAATTCATCCACATTTTCAACATTGATTGTAGCTTTTCCAGGAGGATTCAGCAAAAACCACATGTTCATGGCTCCAAAATTTAGTTTATCAGTAACAAGGTGAAACACATGCTTTGAAGGATCCTGATGTTGAAGAAATGAAGACAAAGGAAAAGTTTAATTATATTAGTTACTGACATGGGGATGCACAATATGCTGGGACTCTACAATGCAAGCAGAAACTATTCATAATCTATAAGAAAAATCACTTTATAGAAATGCTTGCACACTGGTATGGTAAAAGATAGTAAAAATCACCTTTGCATTCACAACAGTTGAGTTGACAACAACAGATGCAGCTAAGACATTGTCCGAGAATAGGGCATAATGATAGAGGCTAGGATCCTCCAAATTCTCACTTCTAGGGAATTTTCTCTGTTCAAGAGGAAGGAGGAAGTAGTCTATGGTAAGGCGCATAGATAAGCAGTGAATTCCATTTGGTATGGTCTTGGCAGCCAACTGACTAAGGAACGTGCTTTGTTTTCTCAAGCTCCTAACCCGCTCATCAGCTGTTTGTAGCATTGCCCTCAGTTTCCCAGTAACCAACTTGCAGTCATACAATTGCTCTTTTGCCTTGGAAAGAACTTGGCCCATAGTTTTGATTTTTTCATGATCACTACAGATATTAAACATTTGATTAGTAAAGTTGGATAATGCAAACTAAGACAGACAGATGCATATGGATATCACTGTTGAGAAAATTGCACATAGCTTTCATACCTTGGATGTAGTTCAGCATCAGAAGTTGCCTCACCTAAAGCACGCTGACTTTCTTTAAGCTGAGATTCCAGTTCTTGGTACAGTTGAAGATTGTCCTTCATCTTTGCAAGACTCAAGTAAACCTTAGCCATAATGATTTGGTCTCGCATCAACCGTACAGTAGCATCAGGATTTTCATTCTCATTTTCTTTCCTCCAAATGTTGTATTTACCAAGAACTGCTGAATCAACAGATTTCGAGTGTTCAATAGCTGAATCTTCAAGCTTTACAGTTACTTCATCATCTTTTACCAACTCAGCAGCACGCTTTTCCTTCCTTTTCTCTATTAATTGCTGTAAAGGATATTTACAAAGAACAAAACAGGGTTTATTTTCAGAATTGTTGAGTTTCCAAAACAGAGTATCATCCACAGTGAAAACAACACTGAACTTTATATAAAATTAGGGTTATTGGTGTGAGGTTGCCTTCAAGTCAAATGTATTTTGGAAGAATTAATTTAGAAATAATAAGCTTTACATTTGGGAATTATCAACCACATGTTATAAGAATAGAATATTAGAATAGTCTTGGGTTAAAGTACTTGAGTATAGAGATTTAGTACAAAGTGAATAAACTTTAGTTTGAGATCATATTTTGTTGCGTAGTGAGAGGAGCCTAAATAACACAAAGATCTTCCATCAACGGCTGATATGTCCTTGATTGTGTCATTAATATGTTGGCCATTCTTATTCTGTGAGACTTTTTTTCTTATATTTGGTACTCCAACAACTTATTTGCAAGTATATGGACAAATTATAAATTTCCAATGTGTCAAATACAAGGTAGTCAAACTCTTAGTTATCTCTTAAAACTCAAACGAGTTTACAATCCAAGATAGGAAAAAATTTTCCAAGTAAACTAAGATAAACTCGCATAAACTCTTGAGTGAAGTATCAAGTTTGAAAAAAATGTATTTTTTATCTAAATTTTACCCAACAATGACAATATTTTATTAGACTCAAATTATTTAAATCGTTTTCATCTTAAGAACTCATGCTTTTATGAATTTATATATGGTTTAGTCATCTATGTCATTTAATTTCATTTAGCACTGCTGTACTATCACACTTTGTCATTGTGATTTGCTACTTTATTTGTTGTGGTGTCAAAATGTTGAATTATTGTTGTATTAAGAGTGTTATGTTATGCACATATGTCACTAATGGATTTTTTCAATATTATTTTTTATATTAGGTAAACTCTTAGGAGTCAAGTTCATGTAAGCATGAGTGTACATAAACTCTCGAGTTTGATAAGTTTGATCAAACATATTCAAGGCTAGCATGGCTTGATGTGAGCTGGAGGTAACAAATAGGGTATCCCAGCATGTGAGGCACCATCATGGCCAGTTGCGATTTGGGGAAGGCTTATATATTATATCAGCAGTAAGGCTGTTTCCATAACAGTGTAACCCCAGACTTACAAGGTATAGCAGACTACCACACAGTGCAAACATGCATCAGTAAATGGCTATCAGAAAAACTGTATACAAGTTAAAACAACAAAAATAGTCAAGAAAGATCAAGGATACTTACCCTTCTGGAGATGTGTACAGGACTGTCAGTCCACTGACCATGACCAACTGCACTCATAAAAACCATTCAATGAGAAAGTAAACTTAGGGACCACATAAGCAAATTACGCAGTAGCAAGATACCACCTGAAAATCTTCCTTCCTTCCCATTTTGCTTCTCTTGTCCAACATTGTTTGCTGGTTCGTTAACCTATAATCAAAAATAAAAAATGGACTACCATTAAGAGAAAAAAAGTAGGACCTTTTTTTCTTTAAAACAGGAAGTAAAAGCTTGTAGCAGAAGTAAATCAGTCTTCCAAACCTGATTATCAGCATTAGAAGCCTTTGATCCAACAACTCTCCATGAAGCAGACAAGTTATTTTTTCTAAAACTCTCAAGACTCAAAGGGCCCACATCATTTGTGTTGGAAACAATAACATCAAGAACCTAAAGCATAATAATTATTAGAAACAAAGAAAGAGCACAAACTCTTCAACAAAAAGACATTACACAAGAGATACAGAACAAGAGTAAATATAAGCTTTCGCTTGCCTCTTTCGAAAAAATCGATTTAATATCCTGCAATGACTGCCACTCTCTGAATCTGGCAACCTGCAACAAAATTAAAAACAGAAGGTCCCATAAGCCACTTGTAGGAAAAGCAAATAAGAAGGTAATAAAATGCATTGAGCTTCTCCATGAACCGCCTTATCTTTTGGATAAACTAAATGAAGAGAGCTTCTATAAAACTTAAATGCATAAGTCAATACAAAACTTAAATGCCAAGTTGATTTTAGCTTATGCAAGAAGTTCGATTTTTTACTTTCATATTCCCTTCTTCCATAAGCACTTACAAAAAGTTCATCCAAACAGAGTCTTAATCATATAACCAATAAACCCAAAAACGTACCTTTCTGCTGGTAACAGCCGAATTACCACCTTGATCTGCACAATGCACTTGAAGTAATTAATCAAACTAACTTAATCTCATTACACGTGCATTGAACAAAAACCCATACAAACTAATCATGATTTTTTTTTTTTTTTATCTTATTGCTGATAAAAAAAAAACGAATTTTTTTTCTCCCATTTCCCACTCCTCACGTCAAGAACATTACATCACACCCCATTTCGTTTTAATTCCCGAAAATTCAAAAGTCCCTAGAAAAACACAAAAAGAGAAATAAAGAATATAATCTACAAGAAAAGATAAAGCATTGGAAGAGTTGCGGATGTGGGATCTGGAAGAACAACAAGATGTAAGCAATAAGCAATGCCCAATTGAAAAAGAAGTGAGATTTGATTGAGAAAAGGAGAGGAGAAGGAATGAGACCGTGAAAAGTGTGAAGGGGCGATGCGCTGAAGAAGAGAAGGGGCGCAAGGAGGCAGAGAAGGAGGAAGGCGAGGAGGGGAAAATGCGATCCCTTGGTTCTGTTGTTGTTGGGTGCCATTGCGGATCTGAATGAAGGAAAATGTGAGAGAGAAAGAGAAAGAGAAAGAGGGTTTATTGATTTATTATGCAGCAATGCTTCACTCCAATGGGAGAAAGAAAGAGAAAAAAAAAACAAAGTGTATGTGTTTTGGTGAAGTGAAAGTGTGAATGTGTGAATGAATGGTTTGGTTTTGTTTTGTTAAGATTGTGTGTTGGATGAGTCAATTTCCAACATGCACTTCCCTTTCATTCCCTAGCTGTTTTCTTGCTGGCTCCTTCTCCACCCTTTTTTCTCCATTTTTTTTATTTTTATTTTTAAGGATCATAAAAAACAAATCTTCTATTATAGTATTTGGTCTTTCTATATATATAATATAACTTTTTTAACTTTAGTTTTCACATTTATGAAAAAGCTGTGATGTTGATGAAATTGTCAATCTTATATAAATTTGATTTTATATTTTATATTCAAATTATTTAATGATGGTAATTTTTTTATCGGTAGAAATTACTTTAGTTTTTTATGATTAAGTTTTAAAAATTTTGTTATAATAATTTATATTCTAAAACACGTTTAAAATTAAGTATTTTTAATTTTGAAAATTAAGAATTTGTAAAACATTAATTTTAAGGAAAATATTTTAATTACTCGAATTAGAGAATGGATTAAGCACACGGAGTAGTAATTAAGATTAGGGAGAAGCGTATTAGTGTATTACCAAATATATTAATCTAAATTATGTGTAATGACATGTTTTAATAGTGTGTGATCCTTCATGTAATTACTATTGCATGGTAATGTTATGATTTCCTGAATTAGATGTAAACCCATTGATACGTCTCAAAACAAATTTGTTTTAATATAGTTGGTGATGTAAATTGTTTCAATTGTAATTCAAAATATATAGCTAATTAACCACGACTAGAATATGATAAATTAACATAAAAATTATCAATTAAGAGGGGAAATGTTAATAGTTTGGTTTATATTAATACTTTGTTGGTTTTTGTTTATAAGATATTTATCTAATTCTTGGAATAAATTTGATCTGAATTTATTATTAATACGAGGTTTATCATTTATAAACATTTCTTGATTACAATTGAGAATTAGTTGGGTTTCACAATTAGTTTATTAAAAGTGAAAATATTAAAGGAAATTTATTTGTGAATCTTTACAAGTTAATACCACAGTATTTTTGTAGACAATGAAGTGAATTTATCGGAATATATGGAACACGAAATATTACATGAAAAATAAGAGAGAATTTTGTGAATATGTAGTTTTAGTTCTATATAATTTTAAACGTTGGTTTACTTCCTCAAGTTTTAAAATTAAAGAAATTCAGTTTATTATTAATATATTTTTTAATTATTAATAAAACATATTAATAGAAAATTTAGGTCATTTTCATAATTAAAGTTTTGTTGACTAAAATTAAATATTTACAATAAATTTCAGGTCATTTTTAAAGTTGTATTTAAGGATGAAAGTGCCCTATGAAGTGACTGCATCAGGATATTATTGTAATGGGTCATGTCATTGGCCACCACTTTCCCACAAAGGTATAATATATTTATTTATTTTTTTCAATTCCATTAGAGCATTTGCACGATTAACATATCTAAGCTGTTTTAAATATTTTGTAATTATCTGATGAAACAATTGTTATTTATGAATAAAATATACTATTTTATTATTTTCTCAGTGAATGAGTCAAGAAGAAGAAAAATAGTTAGAAATTAAGTATGAAAAAGTATTTTCTCTTCCTTATTTACCATCTTCTCTCTCGAACCTTTCTTTTTTTTTTTTTTTTTTTTTTTTGCCTTTTCTCACCGTTCCTTCATTCCATTACTAATTTATGCGGACACAACCCACTTCAAACCACAGAAAATATTTTATGTTTTCGGTGTTTTTCTTGTTAGGTCACCTTTCTTCTTAAGTATAAAAGTGTCGGTTCAATAAATAAAATAAGTCAAATATTAGTAACAATGGTGCAATAGTACAGACTGTCCAACTTTTTATATCATAAACTAATTAATACATATGGATATGATACTAGTTTAGTTATTTTTATTTTCCATAGAAATCACATTATATATTTCATGAATTCAATTAAATTCTAATATATTTTAATTAAAGCTATGTCCAATCAATATGTTACTCGCATTTTTTTTATTAAAATCATTATAGAATGACCTGACTTTTTCGAGATCAGTCTAAAGTTGTGTTATATTATAACGATTTCTTTGAAATGAATGTTATTGACATGATTTACCTATATATATTTGTAATTATTTTTTTATTTTAATAAATACGAAGGTAAATGATATCAATTTAATGTAAAAATTTAAAAAATAACAAAAATTAAATTAGAAAACCATGAAATTCTCATTTAGGAGTACTTCTTTATATTGGTGTTTATCTTATTTTTATGATTCACGTCTTATCATCAGTGCAGTTGGTTCCACATAGATGAAATTCTTATAGGTAATGTTCTCATTGTAATGATTTGGATATGGATGGTAAGCAAATTCTGCCCCTCGTAAAAGAAAAAGCTCAAGAGAAAAGAAAGAATTAATAAGGATGACAAAAAATTTTATGTTTTTATCCATAGTTAAAGTATTAATGATTATAAATACTCACTATCTTGTATTACTTATTTTCATTTGAATGTATTTAAAATAAATTAAGGGATAAAAATAAATGTTATTAGTGAAAAAAGCATTAACAATTAAAAAATTATTTAAAATTTGATTTTATAATGGATTTTATTTAGATTTATGAAATTAAAATAATAAGATTATTTTTTAAACTTATATTTTGTAATCCAACTTATCTTAATTTGTTTTCTAGAAAGAATAATTTTATTTGTATTAATATTTTATTATGTAACCTTATTTTTATTTAATTTTTATATTTTAAATAATCTTATTTATTTTTTTTAAGAAAATATTTGTTAATATGAAACCTATAGGTATAAAAAGATATTTAAGATGTGGTAGATATGGTTGCTTTTAAGTGGATATTAGTGTCACATATTAAGCAAAAAAAAAAAAAGTATGAAATTACTATATAAAAATGAAGAATTGTGTTAAGTATTACTTACCACAGTTGAATATGACTATCGGATATACAAGAGACTTCGATAATTTGACAAAATATCCTATATTTTTATTTTTCAAAAAATTAAAATACATACAATAGTGTTTTTTTAAACTTTCTCTTAGATATTTGTTTAAATCCGTTCAGATCTGCTAATACAATCAATACCTACCCAATCTAACCAATTATATTTCATGGGTATTACTAAATAAAAACACACACACACACACACACATATATATATATATATATATATATATATATATATATATATATATATATATTAATTTTTGCTCTGCACTAATTATACTGGACTTACTGATATACAATATATCAATAAATTATATGAGTAATTATGGT
>Ga0209489_105415_pt1 | contig 22135 bp, 15 predicted proteins | sample SiratrowhiteBW_FD_187527 | JGI IMG/M metagenome (GOLD analysis project Ga0209489, IMG submission 187527) | Root nodule microbial communities of legume samples collected from California, USA - Siratro white BW (SPAdes) (version 2) | ecosystem: Host-associated > Plants > Roots > Nodule | place...
CGTTTTTTTTTTTTGTTTGTCTTTGTTCTCATTTAAGTTTGTTTACCAAATTTAGTCCATTTGACTATTTTTGTTTACTCCATTATTTAATAAACTGTCCTTATTGAACTAATTTTGAAAACTATGAGAAAAAAAATCTGAAAATTCAAATTTATAATTTTTATGATAAAAAATTAAATTCTTTTATTGTATTGATTTTTGTTTATTTATTTTACCATTTTGGTCTATTTAACTTTTATTAACCCGAACTGTTTTCTAAATTGTCTTTATTGGGCAAATTATATATAAAATTTGAAAGATAAAAAAAAAACATGAATTTAGAGAGAATTATATGTAATTCAAAAGGCAAGTTATTCCAAATGTTAATTTCCGAGTGGCATGCATGTCCTACAAATTCAAAAATTAAACAATAGTTCCCCAGACTCAAATTTTATAGAAAAATGTTTTAGCAAAACAGTTAAGATTTCTCTTTATTCTTTGGTCCAAAAATGAACATACAAATAATAAAAAAAAAATAAGCAAACAAATCAAAAGGATAGATTTCCCTGCATTGACATATTTCTTCTCTATCGTTAATTTTTTCCACATTTTGTTGAAAACATTTAATCCGTTCATAATATTATCCCTGCTAGTTTTATAATGATGGAGATCCAACAAAATATTTTTTTTACGTGGACCATTATTATAATATTTAGGTCAATGATATCTAATTACTATGTTAACCTATTAAATTTATTACTTTTTAACTTATTACCTTAAAATAGACAATTTCTGTAGAGTTTACCTGGCAAACATTTACAAGAAAAAGAAAAAGAAAAAGAAATCAAATAAATTTATTTCATAGGATAAAATTAAATTATTATATTATTTGAAATTAAGTTTTTAAATAAATTAAATACGAGATACTTTATAAATTTTATATAAGTTTATGGAATTTTTAATTTTATTTTACTTTAATATTTAATTTTTTTCGTGTAAATATTGATAGAAAAGTTTACTAAAATATACAATGTATATAAAATAAGAATGAAAGATTGAGTCAAGGATTTTCTTTCTTCTTCTTTTTCTTCTTTTTTTATTTTATTTTTCATTAAAATAAAAAAAGACGTATTTCTAACTTTATTAAATTTTATTCGTTCCACATCTCTCTAAGTTCTCACTTCTATTTTCATCTTTTTATAAAGTTAAACCTTACCCTTCATTAAGTTAAATCTTAATATTTGATATCATTATATTTGAAGTTAATTTTTTAATATTTATAATAGTTCAATTTTAGAAAAACAAATTGATTTAAGTGATAAAAGGGTAAAAAATAAATAAATTTAAATTAGCCACATCAATATTTTTAGTACACTTATCAGGTTTCATCAAATTTTGACATTTTGTCTTTTTTTTTTTTGTCTAACTTGCATGAATCTTTCTATATATATGTTACATTCTCTTTACATATAAAATAGCTAAAAAAGTAATGAATAATTTTTTTAATTTAATTTCAGTAAGATATTTTTTATCATCAACTTTGGAAATGATTAATATTTTTAAAGAAACAACAAGCAAACATCTGAACTTTATTTTTCAAATTAATGATTCAAGAAATGAGAATTAAACGCACATTTCCAAAGCACTAGTCTCATTCTCCTTCCATGGTTAAGGTTTCACGGCTTTGGTTACTCTAATGGAAAGTAACTCATAAAACAACACAAAAAAATAACATAAAACCGTTAGAGCATCTAAAAAAAAGCAACTCACACTACTTTTTGCTCTTTAAATTTTCTTGAACCATTCTTAATCCAAAAAAAAAAAAAAAAAAACTGTATCTTACTTTATGTAGTTCATTAAACAAACATTTTAGAATCTTTGCGTGTAACTAATTAAAAAACAGATTGGGTTATTTAAAACAACAAAAACCATAAAAGAATCTTTTATATCATGAAAATAACAAAAACCATTAGTTTGTATATTTTTTAACAATCCATCAAAATCAAGCTGTGAATAAACTTGTCCTTATCTCAGAAAAGTCATCCTTCAAGACAAAGTCTTGCATAAATGAGAAAGCTTTTTCCAACGGTTCTCTAAGCCTTTTTCACATCATAATGAAATCTTTTTTCATAAAAAATTATCTAATCTAATATAAAATGAAGCCCGTGAAATTATTTTTTCTTATAATATACCCAAATGAAAAGAGCTAATAATTATGTCTTGTGTTACTGGTTTCACTGTCCCACAAGAATTTACACTAAGATTTGGTCCAACATGGGTTAGGAACCTTGTGACCCAACAGCAAATTCCTGCCTTTTTTAACGTTGTAAAAAGACAAATACTGGTTCTATATATGCCTCACCTATGACATCTGCTTCATCAATTCACTCTCAAGAAAAATGGAAACACTCATTTCCCACTTCACCTTCTTCTCAGATCAACCTTTGCATGACAAAAGTTTTGATCTTTTCACAACAGAAGACCTGATGAAGCTGTTTGAGATTGAGTCATACAAGGCATGGGTGGCTGTGGAACAAGAGAGAGAGGTGGAAGAAGCAGAAGATACTATGCAACAAGCAGAGGATCACTTTGACAGCATCATGGAAAGTGCCATGGAAGAGTTTAGGTACTTTGAAGAAGAGGTTGAGAGAATGTCAAAAACTGGAGATGATAGTTTTATTGAATCTGCTGGGAGTGGTAGAAAAATGGAGGACAGGGTTGCTTCTGTTGCTTCCAATAGGTACATTATTGAGGCTTCAGTTAACTCACCCATTGCTTCTAGCAAGGTTCATCCTTCTTAGCAACACATGTGAAAAAGGTATTGAAGACAGATTGCTAATTCTTTAACACATCTTGTACTATTTACCAGAGTTTATTAGATATTATAGAAAATTATATTTCTCACTATTTATTTGACAAACTTAATTATGTCTTCTAATTTTTAGCCAATAATAAAAAGTGTATTAAAATGAATGTGTTAAATAGTTATATTGTTTGCACAAGGTGAAAATTGACAATTTAGAAAAACTATAAAAAAATTACAAATTAATTCATATATAAATTAATTTTAATTTATAAAGAAGTTTATTTTTTTTCTTTAAAGAATCTCTATAAAGAAACTGGTCCATACATATATACTAAATTGTAAAATTCTTCTGTTTTTAACCAATGTTGCTTTTGTTTCTTCAGTTCTTGTCCTGGTGCTTTGGTTAGAAAAGTGGAGGGATTAGATCTGAATTATGTCAGAACAGAGATGCTGATTATTCAGCAATTACTGAAGATAGGAGATTAATTATTCTTGTTAAATGGAAGTCCAGATTTTTTTCTGGTGGATCTTAACAAAGGCTTAGCATTCAGGCAACTTAACCTGTTGAAGTTGAGAACTGTATTTTGAGGTTTAGCCCATATTAATAACATTTTTTTTTCTTCTCCTATCTTTCTCTCCTTTTCCAACATCTCTCTCGGACAACCATATCAGAACATGTCGTGTTTGATATAAGAAATGTTTAGGATTATTAGAAAGTAATACAAAAGGCAATTTAATTTAATTGTTTGGAAATTGGGAGTGAATACACATTCGCATCAAAAGAAGAAATATGTAAAATACAACTAACAAAATACTCTTCCTTAAGAACAAATGATTACAAGGAAGTATTTAAACAAGAAAAAAAGGTAACATGTACATTTCAAGGAGTCTCTGGCTCCGGAAAAACTTTTTTCTCCAGGAAATTGATGAACCGTTCAGCATAAGTCTTTGGTTTGACGACTGATATAGTCATAGGGTCATATTGCAGTGATTTGCAGGCATGCTCAAGTTTCTTTTTCACAGTGTATTCCTGCAATATGTCAATTATGCCCATGTATAAGACTACATCATAAACCTCAAAAAGCTCTACTTCAGACTCCTCCACCTTGTCCTCCTGAACTTTGCGTGTGGCTTGAGCTGGCATGTTTACTCCTAATTGCACTCGCAACCTGAGTAACAAACACACCATTTGATATATCATATGTATCATTGCAATGGAACACAACAAAACAGGTGATTTCTGCTAAGAATTGTTGTTAAAGAATACTTGTAAAAGTGCTAGATTAATGAATATTGAAAAAGGAAGCATACAGAATAAAGCTAAAGAGGGTACCTTGCAGTACCAGGAAGTAAAAGATCAACTTCCTTGTCACCTATGGAGTATGCTCTCAACGTATTTCCTCTAATGTGGGGTCCAGGTGCAGTGTTCACAAAGCTGGGTTCATGAGCAACCAATAACAAGCCTTTGGGAATGATCAACTGCTCCCCTTGCTTCTGTGCATCTGGTAAAGCAAAGCAAGTAAAAAAGTGCTCAATAGTACAAAAGAAACTGAGGAACAAATGCAAGAAGAAAATAGAGAAAATGGAATTAGTTTAGTGAACTTGTATGATCCAAACACAAGCTTATCAGTGGAATAAAAGCTTAGTGAACTGTCTGAACTTTTGGAGTATCGTCATAGGGCAAATTTTTTTTATCCATATCATGGACGCTTAGAAAAATTAGGACCTGTTTGAATAAGTTCCTTAGAAGAAAAAAAATTGAAAAGAGTTTAGTTAACATTAGTTTATGCATAAGCTAATTTCTCAGAGAATTTTTCTAAATTTTTACTGTTTAACTTGTGTAGAAGCTACTTTAATTTATGAAGAAGTTCAATTTTTTTTCTTACTTTTTTCTCTCCTAAAGTTTTTTTTTTTTTTTTTTTGGAGAAGTTTGCCCAAACAAATCCTAGTTACTTAATAAACCATGCTAGCTGCCTTCTAAAATCACAAATTTTTTAAGGAAAATCTCCCATTTTAAGTTCTAAAATGAGATCATAGGAGGTATTTACCATCTTCAGAAGTTAAGCTAAATTGAGGCTGCATTAGTCTGGAAGGTTCAGCTAAGGCCTTCAGATTCTCCGGAGCTCTAAAATGTAATCCCAACAGAAGACTGTAATCAATTATTTGCTGAGACTCCAAGAACATGCAGTCTAGAGAAAGTTGTCTGCACCAGAAAAAAGCATTTGAATCATAACTAGAAGCTCAACTTACTAATCCTTCAGTAAATGAGCATTCCAAAACAACTGTCTTGATAAATATTTTAGTTCATATATTCTCAAGAAACACAACTCAGTTTTATAACGTGCCAGTAGAAGTGTGCTAGTATGAAAGTAAATCAATCATAAAACCCAGAGAGCACAGTGATTTATAACTTCTAGCAATGAAGAGAAAGTTCCCTGAAAGAAGTGGAATCTTCAATAGCAATTTCATAACACATTTAATCACCCTGCACTAATTATATCTAATGCAACACCTCTATTTTGATCACAATTTGGTTTGCCGATCCTAATGTAAAGTTCAGAAATAAATCTCTCCAATTTGAAAATATGAACAGAGAACCTTTTTTCATGCAGTTCTTAACTGGGAAACTAACCAGATATTAATCAGTAAAAGCTATAGTAGCAGGTCCAAACAAGAAGCTTGATTCAAACTAGAGATAATCCAACATATCTTTTCATTAATACTTTGAAAATTCATTATCTGTTTCAAAAATCAGGGGTAGAGATAGAAACCAACCAGAATTTCATGCAATCTTTGAACAGAAATAGCTTTCAAATAGTAGGAACTCACTTGAATAGGGATTCTCGTAATTTTTTATCCATGTGAAATTCGTATTTTAGATCAAGATCTTTCAATGTTGTATTGCTATTAATTTTTTCTTCCTTTGTATATCTTCCTTGAGAAGACCCCTTCAGATCATAACGACGGTGAATATGCAATTCTGTGCAGAACATATTCCCCATGACCACAAAGCGCACCTAATGAAGAGAGAAGGAAATATTTATCCAACAGCAACAACAACCAACCCTTTTCTCACTTGCCATGGTGGAAAACAAGGATATTTATAGCTGTAGTACCAATGGAAAAGAAGCTAGAGATGGATATTTGGTAATACCTTTTTCCCACCTCTTAGTGTTATTCGATGGAGACCAAAGAATTTTGTAATAAGAGTATTCTCATAACTTCCTACGTGATGGTAGTATTTAGGAAGCATATTGAGCATAACCTACAAGAAAAGAAAAAGCGTCTATACATAAACATGAACTTTGGAATTGTCACTTATTTGGGTAAATCAAATTCATTATTTAAGGTAAAAGATGGAAACATAAGCAATCATTAATTTCTCTGTAAAAGTGACTTTCTAACAAACATATCAACAACTTTTCGCTAGAAGAGCCCATCTAAACACAACCTTTGATGAGCCATTTTGGCATTGGATTTTATGAACTTGGCCTTCAATTGTCATAAGATTATAGGCACTAGAACTAGAAGTATTTTTGGTGTCTACAAGAGTCAGAAAGATAGCCATCATCTATTTCAGTCTAGAAATGTTTTTTTCACCGCAAAAACATGTCTATCCAGAAAAGGTGCATCATAATGTGGTCTTCTTAGATATTTTGCAGTGGAGTTCACGAACTTTGTCCTTGAAAATTGTCATCAAATTACTCGCTCTAGCAAGTCCAACTGGTGTAGATGAATTATCAAAAATAGACTTATATACAACTATCTTTTCTTCATATAACAAAAAAAATACTTCTCTACAGAAAATTTCTATCCAAATGGCCTAAACAAGCCATTTTGGCACGGATTTCGTTGAACCTCGTCCTTAAACTTTGTAGTCAAATTTGTGGCCCTATCAAGCATTACTGATCTCTGGGGCTAGCTGGTGGTACAAATGAAATTGTATATCACTCTATTGTTTATATGCCCTCTAATATGTTCATGCAAACAACTTCAGAACTGTTAAAGAGTTGAACTCATACCAGTTGTTGAATTCAACACAAGACAATTAATGTAAAAATGTTCTTGATCCATGAAGGAAGAAAAAGGGGTGATTACAAACCTTAAGTTCATATTTTTTCAGTGTCTTTATCACGAATCTATCATCTTGAGAAAGAAAGAAGATGCTGCCACTTTTTCCAGGTGAAGATATGTCCCTTAGACCAGAATCACCACAAATGGACATCATGTACTCTGCAGCATCTAATTTGAACATCTCTCTCAAATTCCTGGAAATATATGCTAATGTAATTATGCAAAGAAAGCAGAAGAAAAAAATATGGGGAGGCATACATAAATCGAGCACATGAAACCTTCAATTCATTAATGGAAAAATTGCTAATTAGAAAATAAGGTGTTGTTTATGTTGAGTCTGCCAATAGATACATCTCGAAATATCATGTGCTTCTAAACCATAGCCTTGACTAAGCGCTCTATGACTCTAATATACCACTATAATCTCAAATTCATATTCTCAAGAATTCATGAATATTTTTTCGTTAATGACAATGTTCACATTAAAATTGGACATATTTCCTTCCTTTATTTATACCTAAGGAAAAGGGTTGGGCTAAACTCTCAACATTGATTCTCCAGTTTGGAAGTTCTTCAGAGGAAATAAATTAAGATGCACTATTAGTTTTCTAAGCTAACACAGCAAGCAAAATTTAAGAGGAGCCAATGCTTTTATGTCTTACAACTTTCAAATAAATGGATCCAAATGTAGCCAGGAAAAGGTTCTGACAAATTATGCTAAACATACAACTCTTCAGGTGTACATGTAGTTAATAAATACCTGAAGACCATAGGGCAATAATCCTTCCAGTAGAAATCTATGGAAGAATGTGGAGGAGTCAACTGTGAACCCTCCTTGGGGAAGTACATCCTTATCCTAGCTCGATCTCCAAAATCAGATGACCGAACTTCACGTGCAGGCACTGGTGTAATCTTTCCAACAGTGTACCTGAGAATTCAGCCAAATTTCTTTAATCAAACCTTCATATTGAACAAAATACCAAATGGAATTAACTTTGATTTAACAAGAAATATAATGGAGTTTATGGCACTTAAGAATGAGGTAAAGAGGGAGTCCTTTTGATCTTTTAGTTTAGCTTCTTCTTTTTCCCATAGTTTTGCATGCTCTACATGCTTTCAACAGAATATATCATTCTGTCCTCCTATTCACTCATCTTTCTGTCTATTTCCCTCTCAGATCAGCCTGAATGATCAACATCTAATAATCAAAGTACAGCATCAACCTTATCAGCGTAAAAACATACTATTGTCAAAGGTGATTTAAGCCAATAATTTCTGCAAACTAAATAACCTCCCATCTGCCTTGAGAATAAGCTTTTAATGATGATGACTCTAAAACCTTTGGTATAGTCACTCTATCATCTATATATTTTTTTGGAATTCTTGTACTTAAACGTGTTTAAATTCTCTATCCATGCTGAAATACTTTTACCAGTATTGCTGTTAACAACAAAAAACAAATCGTTCCTTATCTTTCATTTTTAAATGAAGGAGCAACTGTGTATCAATACACTCTAATGTGCACTAATTTGCTAACTACACGGAATATTGTTCAATACTTCTGAGTTATTAATTTCAGGACTGAAGTCATATAATTTTTTGGTTGAATCACTTTCTACACACGGTCTTGATTTTAAAGCAACAATAACTATAATGCAGCAGAAATAATGGTAATATTACTGGTAACAGATACTATATTAATTGTTTCAAAATAGATTAGAAGGGTGATGTTAGATCATGTAATTTACCTGATGCCAAGCTGCAAATTAAGCTTCAAATAATAGCTTCGGCGGCCCTTAAAAATATCAATCCATGAACTTTTCTTAACCTGCTTCACACTAAACTTATTTTGCCGCTTGTTTTTATGTGCCATTTCTGAATAACGCCTAGTTCTCTCCATACTTAGAACTCCTTGGATATATTCCCTTTCATAAACCAAAGAGGGTGATAATGCGGCCTCAGATTGATTTTCATTCAAGGTCTGTGATAATGAGGGTGAAGAGTCACGACATATGCAATCTCCAGTAGGATTTTCAATGCTAAAATTTGAATCCAATGATGAAGTCCTATGTGATATTTGACGAGAGCTTTTTGATCTACCACTGACTGAAATCTTTTCAGAAACACTACGTGTAAATTTTTGCTTCGGAGGCATATGTTTTTCTGCATTGGATAACAAACCACTATCATCACTGTTAAGAGAGCACAACTTCTTTAGAGATGGTTGTTTGCTACCAGCAGGATAGAATGTTCCTTTTCCATCCTTTAGACCCTTACTCCATGTCCCAATATAAAGCCCCCCATCTGCAAATCTATATACTCCAGATCCATGTTTGAGACCATTTAACCAACTACCATCAAAAATATCACCATTATCCCACTTCATAACCCCTCTTCCATTAATTTGCCCACTTTTCCAATTCCCAATATATATATTTCCATTCTCCCAAGAATACCTTCCACAGCCTTCACGAATTCCTTCTTTCCATAAACCATCATATATATCTGAATTGGAATACATCTTCCTTCCAATTCCATGATAAGCATCCATCCTCCAGCCACCTGTATAAATGCACCCGGTAGAATGTGTAAAGGTGCCATGACCATGAAGGTAGCCCCCAGAGAATTCACCCTCATACTTTGCTCCTCTTGGCCATGTAATTAGTCCTTTCCCCGTCATCTTCCCATCTACCCAATCACCTTCATAAACTGTCCCATCTTGCCATATGTACTTTCCTTTTCCATGGGGAAGCACGTCCTTGATTTTACCAATGTAGACATCCCCATTTGGAAAGGACTTCTCTTCAAACCTATACTTTACAAGACAGTGATTGCATAGTGCATACAAGCAGAACAAAATACACTTAATCAGAACAACATAATATACATAGCACAAATGGGGCAGAGAAGGAGTATCTATGAATATTACCTTTCAGTGTCCTCCATGTCTAGCAGATTTTCACTGATTTATTTGGATAACTCCAATAAAGGTTCTATTTCTCTTAAAAGGTTAAATGCATCACTCACTGATATAATAAGGAAATTCATCTCTGCCTTCAGCACCTTTATGACACTATTGTGCCCCGTGGTGAGCTCTGAAACAGGTACAACCATCATAATGAGTCTTAAAATCAACACGAGAAAAAGTCACAATTAATCCTTTAGCAGGTTTCTGCAGTGAATAATGTTTTATGGAATCTTCCCAAAAATACAAAAATAACAAGAATGAAAAAAAAAAAAAAAAAAAAAACAAAAAAAAAAAAAAAAAAAAAAAAAAAACACTCCGCTACTGCTCAAAATTATGTTATGATCAAATCAAATATTTGGAATTCAAAAACTTGTAAAGGGAAACTTCAACCACTGCTGGCAGGAATGTAGTGAAGCTGGTTAATTACAGTATATACTTAAAATCTTTCTCCATTGGTATATATTAAAGATGTTGATTACGATGAAGTACTTGTTTAAATCATATACTAACTACAGAAAACCAACCTTACTTTCTGTATAATGTTTAGGGTGAATAATGAAATAAAGAGGGAGGCAAATATTGCATAATTTGTTTCTTTTACTCTCTCATTATTTCCTACAATTAAAACCACGCAACCTGCAGATAAACAACATATTTAAACGGATTCTATAATGTGATCTACATCTTCCTTCCTAAACCAGGCCAGTTTCCAAAGTCTGCCTCTTTCAGCATCAATGCAAATCCTCTAAATTTTACACCTCAAAAGATATGCTCGTGCTTTCTAGATATGACAACCCAGGAATTTTCTGTATTCCTTGTCAAAGGTGCGTAATAGACATCATATCATACAACTCAGCAAAAAAAATGCACACCCCATTTGCATATTGAATCAATACCCCCATTAACAAACATACTACGAATCAATACCCCATTTGCATTCCACCATCTGCATAAAACAAGTAACTACGCTTATATTCTTCCAGAAACACTATCTGGGTCAGTTGACTAAAGGGGCATCCAATCCAGGAAGAGAATCTGCCATTTACGTGACCAATCCACAACACACCACACAAAATCCTAAATTCCACCCCAACAAAAATCGGAGATAAGAATAACTTAACTAACCTCGGATAGATTAAAGTGGCAGCGATGAATATTATCCTGTTCTGTGAAGCAAAAACAAAGTGAAACCGAGAAAAGAAGAAGAAGGAGCACCCCACCCGAATTATCTAAAGAAAACTGAGCCCTTTCTAAAACAGTTTGAGACAAAGCTCACGAATCCTTGTCCAACTTCCTTAGCCGACAACTGCCCCACCACAAGAAAAATTTATTACTCTATAGAATAGTTGCAACTGATTATACCTCCAGCTACTATATATGTACTGTGTTCAAATAGAGACACATCACCTCTCTCTTTCTTTCTCTCTCTACACTTGTGAATGTGAGAGAGAGAGTCTGAACAGTAAACATGAAACGAACTTAGCTCTTACATCGTCACTTTTGTGATGTGTTTAAACTAACAAAAAACATAAGTACTGTACTAAGTAATGGGTGTTCTTGTCCTTCCCATGCAATGAAAAAAAAAAAAAAAATGCCCCTTTTAATTTAACCCACCTGAAACCCCCAGGGTGTGGGCGTAGTTTCAAGTTTCGAATCTCCAACACGTGTCACTTCCATATTGCATATGAGAGAAAAAAAAATACAAAACAATTACTTAATATTGAATTGGAATTATTGTATTTTTAGGAAATTGTTGCCAACATGTTTGATTAAATTTAGTATATTCAAAAAATAATTTAAATTTTAAGAAAAAAAAGTGAAAATGATGTGAAATTATTTATCAATTACCTAAAGAGTTTTTACGCAGTCAATTGATAAATTCAATCATTGACCAGGAAAGTGATAAATATAACTTTTAGGTAATTTTTATACAAGTCAATGGACTTGTTATACATAATAATTTTTAATTAAGTAATTATATATATATATATATATATATATATATATATATATATATATATATATATATAAACTATACAATAAATGTATAAGCCATATTCTGATATTTATATGTTCACGGCACTGTCAATTAGTGAGATTACTTAAAATAAATTATACGTTAGAAAAGTTAAATATTAATTATATAATATATGTGTAGGACATGATTAATTATATAATATTTATGTAGGACATGATTAATTATAATATATTTGTTGGACATGTCACTATAACAGGGAGAATAAGTAAAATTGTGGAATACATCACAGAACTGTCTGTGATGCAAAGTACCAACAGTATCCGTCACGAAAAGGATAAAGCCCCACTGCACTATTCCACGTTCAATAACACTGCAGAGTTTCCTTTCACTACGCATAAAAATATTAATTCATCTAAAGTGTGCGTAAAAACAAAACATGCCTGGTTTTAACATCAACGTTATTTTTTTCTCTATTCTTGATGTTTTATATGTTACATAGTCAAACTATAGGTTTAAGTTTTTGAAACGTTGAATGATAAACTTTCTTCCTCTTCAATATCCCTTTTAAGATGAACTGGATTAATTAAAACGTTTTATGACAAAGTACATGGGTTCTGGAATTTTGGTCCCACTTTGACCAAAAATTAGGGTTTGTTTTTCCTCTGAAACATGTAACGTGGTCACATGATGTATTGTTGGCATTTGGCATCCAACGCTGGTCTACCTTTCTCAATTATCAGGGAATCACAGTGATGAGGTTTAGATTACCTCATGGGAAAAACTATTCAAACACTTGCCCTTAACTCCATTGTAAACATTTTTTTTTTTCATTTTACCATCTCAATCATAGCATTAAAAATCTCAACATTTTCTTAGTGATGCATCAAAATCAATCCACCACTGGATAATATAGGTCAAGAAAGAACTACATCAGCAATAAAATATGAAAGTGTCCTTTCTTTAAGCTTAAACATGGCATATGGACATGTGCATATCAACATATAAATGCACAAGTTGAATAACTATAATAGGAACTTAGAGAGAATCTGTATAGTTAAATGAATTTTATCTTAATTTTCTTTATTTTATAATGTTGTATGAAGTAAAATTTATTCTGAGGTTAAGAGAATTATTAATGCTTTTTATATACACAATCTACTTATTTTAAATATCCAAATAGCTATTATTCTAATCAAATAATAAGTTATTTAATTTACAAATATAACCTCTATCGAAAACATCTGTAATTATTATTGTTTAAATGTGTTGTTTATTTTGAATCTGTAGGTCTTCATCACTACAGAAGTTAAGAATTTTACAAAAAAATAAATAAATAAATAAATAATTTCAAAGCTTGTTACTCGTAGATTGAAAAATTGTATACAAAAAGTCGCTTCAATTTTAAAAATTGTTAAACTGATATTTTGCAAAAGAAAAATGTTTTTTTTTATTTGATGAGAACCATTGAAGCAATATCATTTATTTAAGCAAAATATTTTCAATTTATTTGTTTTAGTGGAAAAAAATTCTTAAGCAACTCATTGTAAGTTGTAAACATATTGCCTTGGAGATGTTGATCTCATCAATATTTTACATTTTCTCGTGTTTGATGTTGATGTTAAGTAACTTATAAAATAGTTGATTATATATGAAAACAAAATCTATAATTTTAAACAATTCAAAATCATGTGGCAAAAAGAAATATTTATTGATAAACTCATATGATATAGTTAAGTAAGTCTTATATATTACAAATGCTCTAACAAGATTATATATATTAACAAGTTGCTTAACTGATAATATCTTCCTCTCTTATAATAATTAATACAAATATTAAACAGCTCATAAAATATAATTACTTATATGTACAAACAACTCTTTTTAATTTTGAAGCAACTAAAATCACATGTGACATAAAAAAAATATATTTTTTCCAAGAAAACCACTCCATATGGCTAAGTAATTCTAGATACTCTAACATAAAAGTGAATGTTTATTATATTTTTCTTTTTGGAAAAGCTTTAAGTGAAGTTGCTTCTAATAAAAATACTTATACAAATAATGTCATATCATATATCATAAATTTTATTAAACAAAATTGTTTAACATGAAAAATCCTTTATAAGACAGCAATAAAGAAAATTGGGCAAGAAGAATAAGTGCATGGCGAGAGATTCTTGCCCTAAGAGAGAGGTAGGAAGTGGGTCTGTTACCAAAGTCTGCCAAACATCTGGAACAAATAATTAATTAAATAGATTGATTTAATTAGTGCCCCAAACTTCAAGTCACGTTGGAATCAACATTATTACAACAAATAAAGTAGCTAATCATGTTTATGTGAATTGTGCTGTGACAACCTATGTTATTAATAATTTATTGCTTGCTGATTCAGAAAGTTAATTTGAAATGTATAAAATAAAAGTCTTTCTCTATCAATGCACAATCCAGGAACCGTCCATGTAGCTTGGGATCTTATTCTTCCACCATACAAAGCTTTCATAGGATGCAAAGTTCACAAAAATGTCTTTAGTTTATCCACTAATTAACAATATCATTGCAATGTGTCTCAATGTCTCATCTACTCTTCCTCAATCTACATATATACAACTTTCATTGGTCCCTTACATAACAAAAATATTTTATTGTTCCGCCAATTAAAAATTGCAAAGTAATCGAAAATATCTTTCACTAACTCTCTAATTAATAATTTCATGCCAAAAGTAAACCAATTAAGATTTTGCCTTTTTTTGACCGTTCTATGAAAGTTATAATGATAGTAGATATGCTGGTCTGAATGAAAAAGAAAGGAAGATATTTATCTCCTGTTTTAATCAGCAGGTGTTTTATGCTTTGTAAAGATATGTTTAAAAAATATAAATGATGTATATGCTTCAATAATTTACAAAAGCTGAATTTGGAAAACTAAATATTGAAACTGTTATACTAGTACACTTCATATTTAATTAATTAAATAAATACTTTTGAAATTTAAAATAAATAATTAACATGACATTTTTCTGGAGGATAAAAAACTATAATGTAAAACTTCCAAGCAACCTTGTATAAAAGAGCATCCCTGAACCTTCTAGTATATCATATTAAAAGGATACATGTTTCAAGAAAAATGTCGTCAATGATATCTATTTTTCACACCCTCTTTTTAACATTTTCTTAATTATTTTCCATACTTTCAAATAACTTTTTAATTGTATGTGTAAAATTTCACGGACAATATTGATATATGCAACTCAAAAGTATAGTATTTTCAATAACTTTGTAACAACAATAATAAAAAAAAAAGTGTTAATAAAGTAGTACAAAGTTTATGAAATGCACAATAATAAAATAGTATTTTTTTTCCTTTATTGAAAACAACACGAGCATTTTGCTCTTTTCATTAAAAAAAAAACTATTGGATTCTGTTTTATTATATTATTAAAACGCGTCAATCATTTTAATAAATGTGCTTAAGAAATAATAAGCTCATGTGTCGGGTGGGGAGAGAACTAACAAAGCTAGTTTGACCCTTATTTAAAATTTACTGAATAAATGTGTTTAATTGTATTTTATTTTTTAGTTTTAAGAAACTAGTTTATAAAATTGTTTGTAAAGAATAATATGAATAATAAAAATATGATAGTAGAAACTAAATATCTTTATTACAAAAGTGTTCTTCCTCTATTTCCACAAGCTAAAGAAACCTCAGCTCAACTTGGACATTTTTAGAATTTGATATTTTGACATGTTTTATTTTTAAAAACTAAATACTTTTATTTGAGAAAAATAGAAAACTATCGACCTTGATATGCCGTAGCATAAATATCACTAGTGATATATCTTATAATTTTGGCTAAGCTCGGATGCATCAACATCTCACTGTAGAATCTCTCACTAAACTATGAAAAAAAACCAAAATATGTGGTATTTTTCCTTTTTTTAAAAGAAAAAGACAATGTATATAGATTACAAAAATTATTACGAGACAAATGAGAAAGGGGACAGGCTCAGAGATGAAATAGATGTGTGCAAATTTTTAATGAGGTGTCGTGTTGATGCCAAATATCTTAGTTATTTAATAAGTGTTGTTTAGGTTAAGAGTAATTATATAAAGTATTCCTTAATTGGAGAATTGAAGATAAACTTGTTGGTTAACTATGTGTAAAATTTTAAATCTTTTATTAATTTTACATGATTATAAACTCCTAGAGGAGGAGGAACCAAAAGATAATTATGATGAGAGTAAGTCTTTTTTGTTTTTAACAGCAAAGATGAAAGTAAGTCTGATTCCTCGAAAAATCCCTATAATTAATTTGATTAGATCAACTTTGTAACCTCATAATAAATCTATATTGACTTAAGTGAATTCAGCTTCAAACACAATTAAAAAAAATACATACAGAAGCTTATCTTATTTTAACATTTTTCTTCTATTCAATTAACTGAAATGCAAATTACATTCTTGTTTTGATTCTAAACTTTGTCTTTAAATCCTGTATTCAAAATATAACACCCAATATTAGTCACTTCCTTGTCCCTTAAATCAAATTAGCGATAATTACAAAATCAAATCGCACAGTGATTGTGAGTTGGATGACATGTTACGTTATTTATTTCCTAAGAGGTGATTCCAGATGCCTTTGAAATCACTTTAGTACCACACAATTAGGTTGTGATTGAAATTCGAAGGATCTGGAATATTTGGACTAAGAGCTTCTTCTATGAAAGCTACAATATTTGATAGATTAATTATGTGAACTTGACCCATTAAACACCCAAACAATATTTACTATAAGATTAGGTCAACTCAACATGTTAACACAATATATTAATTATAACATTGTCAAGTTAAAGAAGTATACAACTACGATAAAGTATATATTCCACTATATATTTTAATATAAATGACATCAATATGAATGTAATATGCCTTAAATAAAACATTACTTATTAAGTAAAAGAAATTATATTATTGACATGCAATTATTTTAAATTATGTTTTAATATATATAACATTAGGTCAGATTAAGAAAATTCGAATCTATTTTGTAAAGATGATAAACAAATTTGTATTACAAATATTGGCAGAATTTGTTATGATATTGACAAAAAAAATTGGATTAATCAAACATATATAAAGATATGTAATATTCTTTTTATATATATTAAGTATAAAAATCTACATGAGATTTTATATTTAGGAATAAAATAAGTATAGTCAAACTTACTAAGTTATTATTTCTAATAATTTAGAATTGCCAAAAAATCACTTTAAACTAGATCAAGAATGCTTTTAGTTTGAATCAATTCAATAAACATAAGAATCTAAACAAAATCAATTAAATTGATTCAAAAAATTTATTTAATTGAATTTAATATATCAAGCTAATTAAACTTCGATGATAATTATATTAAATACACAAACAATAAAAAAAATTAACGAAAAACTTATACGAATGGACCAAGATTCGCATAATATAAAAGTTAGGCGGGATAGACTTGTTTAACGTATTCCATATTAATTATGGTTAAAGACTAATTTCTGTGTGATATGATTGACGTTAAAAATATTCTTTTTAATATATGACACGAAATTTACTTAAAAAAGAAAAAGAAAACAAAATTACAGAAACTGATTAAATCTATAAAAAGAAAAAACAAAGTAAGTTATCAAACCAAACCATAATTAAATATGAAGAAAAAAAACAAAATTAAAAAAAATAACAAGAAAAATTTATACTTTAAATAAAAACTAAAACAATAAAAAAATTCAATATTAAAGGTCACAAAAAAAGGTGAAAAAACATTCAAAGAACCGTACAACAAAATAATCTCACCCACAAGGAAGGGTGATAATTTTTCTATTATTCTCAAATAAAAGTGTTTAGTTTTTAAATATAAAACATGTCAAAATATCAAAAGATCTAAAAATGTCACGATCAAAGCTGACGTTACTTTAGCGTGCGGAATGATAAAGAAGTATAAATCGTACATTTGAGATTAATCAGGAAAGCGTAATATATATATATATATATATATATATATATATATAGTAAGAGCATTTTTGTAATAACGATATTTTTGCTTCATAAAATTTAAAAAATAAACTAATTTGGTTTTCTACTATCATATTTTTATTTTTCACATTATATTCCTTACAAACTATTTTATAAAATTGTTTCTTAAAACTAAAAAAATAAAATACAATAAACACATTTATTCATTAAATTTTAAATAAGGGTCAAACTAGCTTTGTTGGTTCTCTCCCCACCCAACACATGAGCTTATTATTTCTTAAGCACATTTATTAAATTGATTGACGCGTTTTAATAATATAATAAAACATAATCCGATAGTTTTTTAAAAAAAAAATAAATAAAAAGAGCAAAATACTCGTGTTGCTTTCAATAAAGGAAGAATACTATTTTATTATTATGCATTTCATAAACTTTGTACTACTTTATTAACACGTTTTTTTTTATTATCGTTGTTACAAAGTTATTGAAAATATTATACTTTTGAGTTGCATATATCAATATTGTCCGTGAAAATTTCCACATACAATTAAAAAGTTATTTGACAGTATGTAAAATAATTAAGAAAATGTTAAAAAGAGGGTATGAAAAATGGATATCATCATGTATACTTTTAATACGATAAACTAGAAGGTTCATAGATGCTCTTTTATACGGCAAAAGCAATAAATAGGTGTAATTTTTTTATTTTTTACCAAATAGATGTAAATTTTTTTTTCCGAAATTGAAGAAGTCGTGTCACCTTGAAATCGTGTCACTATAGTACGACTTTAGTATAAAAAAATGAACTAAAGTCGTGTCACGTTGGCACGACTTCAATGCAAAAAAATGAATTAAAGTTATGCTAACATGATACGATTTCAGTGTAAATTTTTTTTTTATCACTGAAGTCGTGTCGTCACGTTGGCACAACTTCAGTTCATTCTTTTTGCATTAAAATCGTGCCAACGTGGTATAATTTCAGTTTATTTCTTTACAATCTCGTGTTGACTTAAAGTTATGCCACAGTTACATGACTTCTTCATTTGAAGTCGTGTCTACATAACACGACTTACCAATTTTCGTAAAAAAAAAATTACACGTAAAAAATGAAAAAACGTGCATCTCTTTGGTGCTTTTGCCCTTTTATACAAGGTTGCTTGGAAGTTTTACATTATAATTTTTTATCCTCCAGAAAAAATGTCACGTTAATTATTTATTTTAAATTTCAAAAGTATTTATTTAATTAATTAAATATGAAGTTTAGTAACAGTTTCGATATTTAGTTTTCCAAATTCAGCTTTTGTAAATTATTGAAGCATATACATCATTTATATTTTTTAAACATATCTTTACAAAGCATAAAACACCTGCTGATTAAAACAGGAGATAAATATCTTCCTTTCTATTCAGACCAGCATATCTACTATCATTATAACTTTCATAGAACGGTCAAAAAAAGGCAAAACCTTAATTGGTTTACTTTTGGCATGAAATTATTAATTAGAGAGTTAGTGAAAGATATTTTCGATTACTTTGCAATTTTTAATTGGCGAAACAATAAAATATTTTTGTTATGTAAGGAACCAATGAAAGTTGTATATACGTAGATTGAGGAAGAGTAGATGAGACATTGAGACACATTGCAATGATATTGTTAATTAGTGGATAAACTAAAGATATTTTTGTGAACTTTGCATCTTATGAAAGCTTTCAATGGTGGAAGAATAAGATACCAAGCTACATGGACGGTTTCTGGATTGTGCATTGATAGAGAAAGACTTTTATTTTATACATTTCAAACTAACTTTCTGAATCAGCAAGCAATAAATTATTAATAACATAGGTTGTCACAGCACAATTCATATAAACATGATTAGCCACTTTATTTGTGTTATAATAATGTTGATTCCAACGTGACTTGAAGATTGGGGCACTAATTAAATCAGTCTATTTAATTAATTATTTGTTCCAGATGTTTGGCAGACTTTGGTAATACACCCACTTCCTACCTCTCCCATAGGGCAAGAATCTCTCTCCATGCAGTTATTCTTCATGCCCAATTTTCTTTTGTTGTTGTCTTATGAAGGATTTTTCATGTTAAACAACTTTGTTTAATAAAAATTATTATATATGATATGACACTATTTGTATAAGTATTTTTATTAGACGCAATTTCACTTAAAACTTTTCCAAAAAAAATAACAATAAACATTCACTTTTTTAATGTTAGAGAGTTGCTTGGCTATATACATGGTTTGATTTTCTTGTAAAAAGTATATTTTTTTATGTAACATGTGATTTTAGTTGTTTCAAAATTAAAAAGAGTTGTTTGCATATATGTAAGTAATTATTCTTTGAGTTGTTTACTATTTGTATTAATTATTATAAGAGAGGATACGAAAGGTTGAAGAAAGAGAAGGTATTATCAAGCAACTTATTAATATATACAATTTTGTTAGAGCATTTGTAATATATAAGAGTTACTTAATTATATCATGAGTTTATCAATATTTTTATTTTTTCACGCATGATTTTAAATTGTTTAAAATTTGTGATTGTTTTTATATATAAGCAACCATTCCCTGCAAGTTACTTAACATTAACATTAAACTCAAGATATAAAATGTAAAATATTGATGAGATTAACATCTCCAAGGCATATGTTTACAACTTACAATCAGTTGCTTAGGACTTTTTTCTACTAAAACAAATTACATGACAGTATTCTGCTTACATAAATAATATTCCTTCCATGGTTCTCATCAATAAAAAAACCATTTTTCTTTTGCAAAATATCACTTTAACAATTTTTAAAATTTAAGTGACTTTTTGTAAACAATTTTTAAATCTACGAGTAACAACCTTATAATTGAAGTGTTTTTTCTTTTTGTAAAAATCTTAATTTATGTGGTAATGAAGATCTACAAATTCAAAATAAAACAACACATTTAAACAGATTAGTGTGTTGTTTAAAAAAGAAAAAGAAAAACTAGGTTAAGAATGATCTTTGGCTTGGATCAATTAAATGAAACATAAGAATCTAAACGAAATCAATTAAATTAATTCAAAAATTTTATCTAATCGAATTTAAGATATCAAACCAATTAAAGCTCGATAAGAATCTACACAAAATCAATTAAATTGATTCAAAAATTCTATCTAATTGAATCTAACATATCAAACCAATTAAACCCTCATGATGACTCATGCGTTCAACTAAACGAACTCGATTACATAGATTTAAAATATTTATAATATGTCATGAATCAAATCAATCAAATCCGACATAAATTGAAAAATTTCTCAAACTGATTTAATTTTTATCTGAATTTTTAAAAATGGTGTATTTTTTTATTTATTTCAGGATATGGATAAATCGTGTCTGCGAGATACTATATCAATGTGAAGAAAAAATATATGAAATCATGAAAAGATAATACGATCTTAGTTTACTAGAGGAAATAGTGCAATCAAGATTTAAATTAATGAGTTAATTAAAATGTCACAATATTACACAATTTTATGGTGGTTAATATTCTCCACCTATTTATCTTCTTCTATTGGCAGGTGTGTTATATTACAATTCTATATTAGTAACTAAATTCAAATATCCAACTTATACTTAATTTTGCTAAATATATTTTATTATTAAATTTTAATTTTATTTTATTTTTCTTTTCAATATCAAATTTATTCTTAATTTAATTCAGTATATAAATCTCATACTCACATCATTTTTATTTCAACCATTATATATTTATCAATAAATTAGATGACTTTGTAACTGTTCATGTTCATTTATTTTAGTTGTACAGTAACAACACACCACAAGTACAAAAACAAAAGAGGAATAGGTGGAAAATATTAACCATCCTAAAATGGTGCAATATTCTTACTATTTTAATTAAACTCATTAATTAAAATCTTAACTGCACAATTTCATTTAATAAACTAAAATTAAATCGTGTAATAGGATCACCGTTTTTCTTTACAATGATGTGATGTCTCCTATGCACAGTTTACCCATATTTGGAAATAAAAAAAAAATACACATTTTGAGAATTTCAGACAAAAATTACACCACTTTGAAAAATTTGCCTAAATAATTTGTTTGAGTATTGGATTTATGATTTATAATTTTAATAATCCCAAGTTCAATTAATATTGTAACTTTTTATATAAATTATTTTACATGGATTTATGGTACCATGTATTTTTCTAAAGATCTATTATATATTATAACAATTAATATAGAATGGATCTTGTAATTATTTATAACAATAAAAAGCAAAACATTTTATAACTATTACGTATAT
>Ga0209489_105417_pt1 | contig 22134 bp, 18 predicted proteins | sample SiratrowhiteBW_FD_187527 | JGI IMG/M metagenome (GOLD analysis project Ga0209489, IMG submission 187527) | Root nodule microbial communities of legume samples collected from California, USA - Siratro white BW (SPAdes) (version 2) | ecosystem: Host-associated > Plants > Roots > Nodule | place...
GTGTGGTGCTACTGTGCAACTAAAATAAAAAATTATGTTTTCAAATTTTTTTTCTAAATTTATTGCTAAATTTCAATTTTATTTTAAATTATTTCTATATTTGTAACTAAATTTAAATATCCAACCTATACTTAATTTTGCTAAATATATTTTATTATTAAATTTTAATTTTATTTTATTTTTCTTTTCAATATCAAACTTACTCTTAATTTAATTTAATATATAAATCTTTTTGACATCATTTTTATTTCAACCATTACATATTTATCAATAAATAAAACAACTTTGTAACTTTACATTTATTTTAATTATACAATAGTAATACAACACACCTGACAACAGAAGAGGAATGGATGGAGAATATTAACCACCATAAAATCCTGCAGTATTCTGACCATTTTAATTAACTCATTAATTCAAATCTTGACTGCACCATTTCTTCTAGTAAACTAAAATGGTGTTATTTTTTCATGATTTCATTTATTTCTTCACATTGATATTGTCTATCAAACACGATCTACTTATATCCAGAAAGAAATAAAAAAATACACCATTCTAGGAATTTTTACAGATAAAAATTGCACCAGTTTGAAAAATTTGCCAATTTTATCTCTCATCCCTCCCTCTCATTCAGTCCATTGTAAGTTCATCCACAAACATTGAAATTCAGATTAACTAAAATAGGTTAAGTCAACTTCATTTGCAAGTAACACTTTTAAACTGATTGTAGTGACATTATTCCTCGATCTAGTAAGAGTAATGGAAGCATTAAGTTCAAAGAATATAAAAGAACGCATGCATCAAGAACAGGAAGTTTTATTCCAGTATTCCTGGACTCATCTGAGTACAAGGCAATAAATCTCAGTCTGGGCTACTTATGCATGATTCCTTAGTTTGAACACAGCTTTTAATCATTTCATCAGTGGTTAGTTAATAAAAATAATTAAGGGACTAGAAGAGCACTCAATCTCATGAATACAACTTATGTTGAATTAAAAGACGATTCTATTATAGAGGGTTCTCATAAAGTTCATCTATATCTAACCTAAGTAAATTTAGCAAAACGTGATAAAAAATAGATCAACAGAAAATAACATGCAGATGAATGATGATGATTGCATTGAATTTTATAGGATGCTCTCCCAAGAATAGTCAGTGAATGGGATAAGAATTTTGGTTTTAATTAAAAGATGGATTTAAGGTCAACTATAAGGATTATATGATGCCTTTCAATACAGTTAAAAAATCTTCAAGAATATTATTTACCATGAGATCTCCTCTGATGGACTTTCTCTAAATTCTTTTGCTCTCTCCCTTCTCCTTTTCATTGGATAAAAAACAATGAGTCACCATTTCTTCATAATTCAGCGTTGGCACTATGACTCCAGAAAAAAGGATTGATTGTTAAACTATAGCGTTGCACACAACATTAAAGATGCTGAGGGCATGATCATCAAGAGTTTCCTTTTCTCGGCAAATATCAACTCAATTCAATATTTACCACTTTTTAGGTGTCAAACGTATTTTTTACTAAATTTTACATATTTTTCTTCAAGGTTTCAATGATTAATTGGCTTTTTCTCTTCTTATTTTCTTATTAAAATTATGCATAGAAAGTCTTTAAATATGAATTTATCATGGGCGTTTTTTGTCCAAAAGCTGTATCTCCATTCTTCGTGTAGTGTCACTGTCCTGCTATTTTTCTGACACTTTTTTCTTCTGTTTTGTCTCTGTTGTTGCTTCCCTGCTGCTGTCTGCTACCATCAATTTTGTTGTGCCTGCTTCACTGTGTTCTACCCCATTTTGTGTTTCACGAGACTTGATGTTTGGGAACATGCACAGGTTCTTTTTGTCAGTGATTAGTAGCACCATCAAGGACTTTAGCAACCCCTCATGAGTATAATTGCACTCTTCTCTTCCCCTCCTTGATGGTTCCTTGCTGAGTATTTGAGTAGAATAGTATTGGGACCTATTTGAAAATTCGCTAATAGTTCAGGGACCTAGTTAGTAATTTAACCTAGAAAATATGTATTAGAATTTTGAAATGAAAACTTTGTTCTCCCTACCCTTGCCTTTCCCTCCAAAACCCAACTCCCAGACCCAAAGGGAAGGGGTAATTGGTCCTTTACTTTGCGTGGTAGATTGTGGATTAAATTTGTCTCCTGGTTTAGTGGGTAACAAATTCAGTTTTGTGTTGATCCTTGGGCTTCTTTCTGTTTAGAACTTGGATTATTTCAATGATTAGACAAAATTATTTATTTTTTGGTGCTCTTTCCGTCCCTTTCCTTTTGCAAAACAAACGTGATTGTTTATGGAATCTGTCAGATATTAGAGATGTATACCAAAACCTTAGGAGGCGGCTTAGTGTTTTAAAGCAATAATTTAGTCTCAACAATATTTTTACTTATGAAAGCATTTGGTTTGAGTATTTGATATTGTAGCTTGCATATTTCTTATAAATGCATATTAATCCCTTTTGCAGGGAAGAATGTCAAGAACATGGATTTTGTATAACAGACCTGAGGAGCCAAATTCTGTTCACGCTGGACTTCTACTTGCACTAGGATTGCATGGATTTCTGCGTGTATTAGCTGTTACTGACATCTACCAGTATTTTTCTCAGGTTTAATTCTCTAATGCTTCACTAGCATTTCATTTTATTCTAGTGGTGATGATTTATTGTTACAAAATAGAAATAATTAATCTTAAATTTCTATTGAAAATAATATGTTCCAGAGCATGCATTTATATGTTGCTGCTGCTATGAGCTCAATCTTTACTTTTTTGGCCCTTATTATAGTTACCTTTCTAGTCAGATTGTGTCTAATTGTTGGTTGAAAGCTGCTAAAATCAGGGTATTTGTTGCTAGATACCAAGCGCTATAGTCATGTAATCTTGCATTGCTGCTGCCCTGATGGAAAATAGACTGCTATTTAAGGGTTCTCAGAGTTTTTTTAAACTGAAATATTCGTATGAGAGTATTGGAGTCAGAATCAAATTCAATGAACTAAAGCATAAGCTGGAACTTGAATTTTCTAATGGTGGAGTCAGTGAAATGTTTGATTGAGGCCCTTATTGTCACTACAAAATGGTTGATGCCGTATAATTCTTTTAATTTCAATTAACTTGAGGACAATTTGTCCAACCTTCCTTTTTATGTTATATTCTCATCTTTCAGCTTTTCCATTTTATATGACTGACTTTTCCAATGTATGTTCAGGAGCATGAAAGTACCACTGTGGGATTGATGCTTGGTCTTGCAGCTTCTTATGGAGGCACTATGCATCCAGCTATATCAAAGGTATTAATCAAGGACAATTTTTGTGATGAAATTGATGCAAATATCTGCTCTCATATGCTGGATCATAGTTTCAATGTACTAGAAAATTAGTTTTCTCAGTAAGTGGGTTTATGTCTAACTCAACCTCATAAAATTGACTTGTAAGGTGAAAAATCTTCTATATTATAATCTGACTGACTCTAGGAGTGACAAGTGTAATTACAGTGATTTGTCTCCTTTTAGTTTTAGGGTCACAATTTGGATTAAATTCTGTTGCTCCATCACAGGATATCCTCCATATGTTAATATTTTTGCAATCATCATCTCTATCCTGATAAATTTTATCCAAAATAGGGACGTTTTGGGTGGGATGGGGGAGTATTATAGCAGTCATCTGATTTGCAATTTGGATGATGTGAGTCAATGACTCAAATCTCTCATCAATACAAACCAGAGAGTGAATCGGATCATGTAGGCAATTGTCACTTGAATTTCCAGACTTGTGTGCGTAATCTGACTTGTGTTGTGTGCCGAAAAAATGCAGGTGGCTCATGCCTAGGAATAGACAGACAAAAAATATGTATGGAACAAATAATGAATCTAGGATATAATCTAATATCATTTTAGAATTTGGACTTAAGGTCTAGCTTAATCCTATAAAACCAACTTGTAAAGTTAGGGCCCAAGCTTTATTGGAATTACATTGAAAATATCTGTAGTTGATGTAAAATCTCAAAGTACTCTTTCACACCCAAAACTAGATATTTGGAGTGTGAAAAATGTCGGTGACCCCTCTTATGCCTAGGAATAGATATCTAAACATAAACTAATATAGACAACCCAGTAAGGAACTAGCGTAGATGTTGATGTCATCTTAAAATATTGAGGTTAGGGCTTGGTTTAATGCTACAAGACTGGCTTGTACAGTGATGTTTACTTCAGCCTTATAGGGATATGTTGCCTATATCTAGTCAATCTTATATATCCACTGATGTAATTTACAATTCACAATTGAATCATGATTCATGATTTGTTGAGCTTTATTTAGGAATTAACATTAGCCCATAAATATATAGAATATTGTGTTTTATTTGTTGTGCTCTTTTAATGCATGAAATCTATATCTTTATATTGCACAACTTCTTTAATAGCATGTATGCTAATCCCTCATCTTGTGAACCATTGATACTTCTATTTGCTTTATGCATCTGATATTGATACTCTAGAATTATGGGCAGTGACAAGGGATGACCTGGGGATGCCATGGCCACCCCCAAAAATTTGAATTTTCGTTAAACTTTATATATAAAAATACTTTTTGGGCCCTCCCATTGAAATAAAAACCTGAGATATTCTATATTGGACACCCTTCTACATAAAATCTGCCTCTGCCACTGTCTAGGATACTTCATTGATACGTATCAATGAAGCATCCAAACTTATGAAGTATCAATACTTTTATGCCTCACATATCTGATACATGTTGGTGAGGTAAGTGTCCCCATTTTGAAAACATTTATATCCAATAAAACAAGAAACATACAAGTATGTATAATGTAGTAATATGGAAACATTGTATGATCATAAACTGTTAGAATAAGTATTAAATATAGGTAGTAAGTAGTTGTGTTGGAAAACTGCTATATGCTGTACCTATGAGCTGTACCTATCTCTGTACCTAGGACTCTAGTTCTGGTTTTTGATCTTTGCTCTTCCCTCTACTCATTGTATCAGAACTCTATCAATATAAATATGAGAACATAAAAGAGGTGTGGTTAAGGTCTCTCAAATATAGTCTATTTTATCTATCTCATGTTAAACCAAAGAGGGAAATTGTTCTCTTCATGAATTGTTTGAAATAAGTAATGAGATTGATAGTGTTATTCCTATATAAATATAAAGTAATTTGTGATGACAATGAGCTATAATTTTTTATTTTGGAAATGTCTAAGAAATATGTTTTTAATTTGTATTTGTATAATTGTAGTTATATATTTATTATGTTTTATGGATTTTTATACATTTTTAAATATTTATCTTGCACATATTGTATGCTGTTATTTTAGAATAACCGGATTGTTGTCTTGTATGAATGCATCATATTATCATCTCCCTTGTCCCTGCTATGTTTGGAGGACTGACAAAATTATCTTCTTGCAGACACTTTATTTTCACATTCCTGTACGACATCCATCTTCCTATCCAGAGTTAGAGGTTCCAACCTTGCTCCAGGTATCGTTTATGTTTATTTTATTTGTCCACTTTAGATTAGCCTCTTTCCCCCTTCCCTCTTTGTTGGTTCTTTTCAACATCAGAAGAGGAATTGTAAATGCTCAAAGTTGTGGCTTTCCCTTGCTTGCTTCGATGTATCTCCTGAAGAAACTCATTGTTCTGTTAATAAGATTCATTTTCTATGGTATATTTTTATCACCACCCAATGATATTTTTCATGCAGAGAGTTTGTTTTATTTTTTTCAGTCAGCTGCTTTAATGTCTCTGGGGATTTTATATGAAGGCTCGGCTCACCCACAAACAATGCAGGTTTTATTGGTAAATATATTTCTCATCTTCGTCTGTTTATTCAATGCTTGAACTTATGCCTGAATTATTCTATTCTTGCATGCCATCAAGATAAAGTTAATATGAAGGTAGATTATGGTTGTACTACTAGTATTTATTCTGCTGAATTCTATCGCTTTCTTGGACCATTTAGCCAGTGGATTTGATTTATCCGTTGTTTCCTTTTTCCCCTTCCATTTGATGCAATTAGCTTTGAGTTTTGATATATTTGTAACTCATTATCATTTGTGCACTTGTGTGTTTGGGATTTGGTTTACCTAATTTGTTTGCTTGCATAATCTGTCTGGTATGTACATATTCATTGTTTAATAGCAGTGCATAAGCTTCTTGGAATATTCTTTTGTTTTGCATAATGCATTTTTATTCTAAATAATAATACCTATCTCTTCTCTGGTTGATTAAGGCTTGCAAGGTTTCTTATCTGCTAAATTGTTTGTCACCTGTGTTTGTATTTATTTTCTTCTTTCGACTGGTCTTCCCCTACATCTGTTTGTAATTTTTCAGGGAGAAATTGGGCGCCGAAGTGGAGGTGATAATGTTCTAGAGCGAGAGGGCCATGCTGTTTCTGCAGGATTTGCACTGGGTCTTGTTGCACTGGGTATGAGAGCTTAAATAAGTTTCAGGTTTTGGATTTTGGTTACAGTTTTCTGGTCGTCTAACCAAAATATGTTGCCTGAAGGACGGGGGGAAGACGCACTTGGTTTCATTGACACGTTTGTGAATCGCCTGTTTCTCTACATTGGTGACAAAGTACACAATGTAATGGGATTCTCAAATTTACCTATCATTACTTCAGTCGTTTTGTTGTTATACTAGTTAAGGAGTTTTAGTTTTGAATGTCTGCGGTTGTGATCTTTCTTCTGCCACTTTAGGACTAAGAATGTGTATTATTCTATATAATGATCAAGTACTTGCAACAGGAGAGACCTCAATTTTCAACCGTCTCAATGGACGAATGTCGTGGCTCTGCACAGGTTCAAAGAATTCAATTTGTGATTTTTATATCCACAATGAAATAATAGAAATAAAATTGTATGAGATATTATAGTTGGGACACGCTTGCATAATTATTTTAAACATTTATTTTCTGTAGATGATGGATGGAACAACAGTCAATATTGATGTAACTGCACCCGGAGCCATCATTGCCATTGCTTTGATGTTTATGAAGGTGCTTACAACAAGTTATAGATATGGCAACAAAGTCTTTAGCTGCTGCAATTTAAGTTGTTTTTTTTTGACTTTTCTGACTTTGGTCTGTATTCTTTTGGACAGACAGAATCTGAGGCTATTGTGTCTAGGCTCTCAATTCCCAATACATGTTTTGATTTGCAGTATGTGAGACCTGACTTTATAATGCTCAGAGTCATTGCTCGAAGTTTAATAATGTGGAGCAGGTTTGTACTGGTTTCTTTAGGTTGTTGCAACAATCTACTTGGATCCGTTTGGCACCCTTTTGATCCATGTTTGCTGCATGTGTGTGTTTTTAGGGTTCATCCCTCAAAAGATTGGGTTTGGTCTCAAATTCCTGAGATTGTCAGATGTGCTGTAGAAGGGATTGGAGGTGATGACAATGATATTGACGATATGGATGCTGAGGCTTTTACACAGGCCTATGTTAATATAATAGCTGGAGCTTGTATATCACTTGGTAAAATGTTCTTTAGTCTTCGCACTCATTTTATGATGAATTTAAGAGAGTGCTTGATTGTTGATGTTTTCCAAATTCTTTACATGAAAACATTAATCATATCACTGAATGAAATTATTTAAACCTCCTTTGCCTCTATTGTCCTTGATGATATTTTCTTATCCAAATTTCCATCTATCTTTTTTACCACTCAGTGGTTGTGGTACTGCTTGGTCTTTGTCTTGAAGTGTATTCTTAACCATGTTAGGACTGGTGTTTGCTGGGACAAGAAATGAAAATGCACAGGAACTACTTTATGAATTTGCTATTTACTTTCTTAATGAGGTCAGTACAGATTTATGCTGCCTAGCTCTCAAGTGCATGTTAAACGATTGGTTCTAAATGTTATTTTTTTATGTTGCAGATCAAGCCTGTCTCTGGTACAAGTGGAAAGGTTTTCCCTAAGGGACTCTCTCACCACATTGATCGGGGCACATTGGAAACATGCCTTCACCTTATTGTTCTTTCTCTATCTGTGGTGCCTGCTACCTCCTTCCGTCCACTGTCAATTAATTATTTATTAAAATCATGTCTAAAATTCTATGGTTAAACTTCTGTATACCAGGTGATGGCTGGGTCTGGACATTTACAGACCTTTCGGTTGTTAAGATTTCTAAGGAGTAGAAGTTGTGCAGATGGGCAGTCAAGTTATGGCATTCAGATGGCAGTAAGTTCTGCAAGTTGCCTTACTGTTTTGCAAGTTTATTTTAAGAAATAAAATCTTGATGTTTATGAGAAGCTGGCTTTGGAACTTGAATTTTAAAGGGGTTGGGTATTGAACTGCCTTACCTTAGGTGGCTGGAGGTGGTTTGGTACCATCATGCCAAACAGCTAATGATCTTCAAATTGTACTTTTATTGCATACCCACAAGTTGTGTCTATATTTTACAAATATTTCTCTATATTTTACACATATAGCAGTTGTGATTTAGATAGAAAAATCAGTGCAAAGTTTTCTTCAATCATTTGGTGTCTGATGAACCAGAAAGTCTATGCTCACGTAATCATGTATATTAAGTTTCTTCTGCTTGTTCATTATTATACACATCAATTGACAAAAGGGCTTTTGGAGATTCTGATAGCTTTTATTATGATAGTAATATCAAAGTATCTTTTTGGAATTCATACATTCCTGTGCTTCATTTGGTAAAACACTTTTCTTTGCATCATTACATGATCTATATTCATGCAACATCTTGTATATGCTTAAATTATTTTTTTTTCACACGAGTTTTGTAATTAGCTTTACTCAGTCTCCCTTCTGAATTTTTTTTTTCTATAAACCTGCTTTTTTAGGTAAGCTTGGCTACTGGTTTCTTGTTTCTTGGTGGTGGAATGAGAACATTTTCGACAACCAACCATTCCATTGCTGCTTTGCTAATTACTCTATATCCACGTTTGCCAACTGGTCCAAATGATAACAGATGCCACCTTCAGGTATATCAGATGGATGGGACTACTGTACCTTGTGATAAAAGCTTATGTGTTCATTAGTTTACAATTGGAAATTATTTTCTGAAAAGAGTTTTTCGGAAGGCATTTCGCCATCTATATGTACTTGCAACAGAGGCACGCTGGATTCAAACAGTTGATGTTGACACGGGTCTGCCGGTTTATGCTCCTCTTGAGGTCACCGTCAGAGAAACTGAGCATTATGCAGAATCTAGCTTTTGTGAGGTCACCCCTTGCCTTCTGCCAGAACGATCAATTGTAAGTCTGAATTTTGGGGTGGTCTCTACGAATGAAATCTGTGGGGTAACTTTGATTTATTCTGTTCACTTTATCTTTTTCCTTTTTTTTTTTGTTTCACATTTCTTATGTTTCTGACCAAATTAACTTTTATTTGATAGCTTTGGACTTGTATTTCCTATTGTTGAGGCAAAGAAAAACATTTGTAGCCTTGTATGACTAATTTGTATTGCCATTGATGGTTACAGTTGAAAAGAATACGTGTCTGTGGCCCTCGCTACTGGCCTCAAGTAATAGACTTTACCCCTGAAGGTAAACATAAACTATTATGCTGTTTATATAATCTGTTACTGAGTGAGGTTTAGAATTATATACTTCTTAAACAAGTAAGCCTAATCACGCATTGAATAACAGATAAACCTTGGTGGAATTTTGGAGACAAGAATAATCCATTTAATTCTGGTATTCTTTTTATCAAAAGAAAGGTCGGAGCTTGTTCATATGTTGATGATCCCATTGGATGTCAGTCACTGCTATCACGTGCAATGCACAAGGTTGAAATTACATAGTTTATGATACTGCTAGACATGTTTATACTTTGTACAAGTGTTATATTCCCATTTTATTTTATTGCTTGACCTAGGTGTTTGGCCTGACAAGTTTGAAAGCATCTGATACAATCAGGGACATTCGTAATGGATCTGATTCTGTTACAGTTGATCAGTTGGTTGGTACTTTCTCATCTGACCCTAGTTTGATTGCTTTTGCACAACTCTGCTGTGATCCCTCTTGGTGTAATAGGTGAGCTCATATCTAGATTATTTTTGGCATCCATGATCTGTTTGGTTATGGTTTAATGAGTCTTTCATTCTACTTGTTTGATTTATGAAGTGTTTCTTAAATCTTTTGATGAATAATTAACAGTTTAATTTTATTTGACTTGAACAAAAGGAACAAATCTAAGTATGACTTTTCATATGCATATTGGAACTATCTCTGTAGAAAATTAAATAAAGAAAGAAATTGTCAAGAAAGGAGAACACTGATTGCTCATCCATGCTAGAAAATGCATTTTGTACTAGATGGAATTTAACTTTTTTATTTAAGAACTTTTATTAGAGAAATACTTTGAAAAACATTTCTTTGTACATTTTGCTAGGGGCTTGGGTATTAAGGAGTTCATAAGTTTCAAATCAAATAATATGCTATGTATGGTGGGTACTTAATTAGCTTGGTTCTTCCCCTCAAAAAGCAGGTTTTAAGGGGAATGTTCCCGGGTGTTTGGTTACTTATTTATTGGTATCACTGTATCAAAGTTGATTTTAGTGTCTCGGAAAGAGCAACTTATGGAGAGTCTAAGTCAAGCAGTGTGCTGTGCTAGCCACGGGGATATTGATTTAGAGGTGGTGCTAAGATATGGACTTGATTATTATCAGGTGTCTAAGCTCAATGTCGAATAGCATAATAAGATGTTTGTTGGAATACTTAAGTGGTTTGGTTCTCCCATCTTAACAACTAGCTTTTCTAGAATGGTTACCCAATTCCTTTGGTGCTTATCAATATCACTTCAGTCAAACAGTACAATACTTTTATACAAAAGGGTAAATGATATGCTATAAGGGCAGATCATAACATGAAAGGAAAATGGAGAATTCCTGTCATAATATCAGCTCAATAAAGGCTGATTTCCTAATTTAGAGAATATTTACGGTCTAATCTAATCACTCAGAATATTTACAGCAAATAAATTAAATCGGTAATATTTTTTACCTGATTATAGTAGATGTCTGATTCTGACAGAAGCAGAAAAGGTCGGAGGATGAGAAATCCTCAACAATTTCAAAATAAAACATGAGAGTATATATACAAGCAAAGGGAACTCCAAAAGGTGTTGTATCCACTCTCGTTGCTGATATGTAAGTCCGACATAGACATGTGCTGAACACCAAAGAGAAAATGTGAATGATTCTGTCTGAGTCATAAATTCAGAGATAAGATATGAGGGCATTCCATACAAAAACCTCAAATTATCACCAATGGAAACACAATATCCAAAAGTAGTTCTTCTATTAGAAGGAGATTCTGCCCAATCAACCTCTGAATAACATACAACTTCAGTATGGTTATTGTGATCATATAGCAAATCTTTTCCAGGAGAACTTTTAATGTCCTTCAATATATGAATGACTGCATTTCAATGATCTACACATGCAGAATTAAGAAATTGACTCACCAAGCACACTACAAAGGAAATATCAGGACGAGTATAGTAAGATAATTTAATTTTTCAACTAATCTTCTCTACTTCTCAAGATCTTGGAGAGGCTCCCCCGATTAGGTAGGAGTTTGGCATTGGGATCAATGGGTGTGTTAACAACTTTTTGAATTCATTAACCTAGTTTCCTCCAAAATATCCAATACATACATCCTTTGAGAGATAACAATACCATTGTTGGATTGTGCTACCTCAATCTCCAAGAATTATCGGAGTTTGCCACGTTCTTTGGTCTAAAAGTAGTGACAAATGTGTTGTTTTACCTAAGAGATGGCATGGTGATCACTACTTGTAAAAACAATGTCATCAACATATAATACTATATAGATACACTTAACACTCGAGTGATGGTAAAAAATTGAATGATCCGTCTTATTGCAAGTCATACTAAATTGTTGAACAACAATATTAAATTTTCCAAGCTAGGCCCCAAGAGACTACTTGAGACCGTATATAGATTTGCAGAGACACGTACCAATCTAGAAGACTCTTCCCAAGAACAAAATCTGGAGGTTGCTTCATATAAATTTCTTCTTGCAAATCCCCATTAAGAAAAACATTTTTCCCGAGCACTTTTCTAAATAAAATTTCTCATAATCCTCTATTATTATTCAATAGGCTACACCCATGGGAGTTAGTCTTAAAATTATTCTTCAAACTTGAAATACCACATTCAAATTAATATTCACATTGACGTCCAAGATAAAAACACAAACTTAATTGGTTAGATCAGGTCATCTTAGCCAGGTATTGTGATTGATTGGGATCTAAAGGGAGCATCATTTGTGAATATTAATTTGACTATGTGGTATTTCAGTTAACACTGATATATCTAGTTCACACAGATACAATACGTTTCATGCTGTAAAGTAATCCAGGGTGTCAGGTTACTTTCATCTATCTTTGTATCATATTAACCCATGCGTGCCTGATTGAGGGTTTCCTTCAAAAAGGTTGTTTTCTTTTTTCATTTTTGGTTCTTAAAGCATTTACATTCTATTATTCCTGAGATTCACATTGAAGGTCAAAGACGATGAGTCAAAGAAGATTTAAGTATAACTAATTATGCAGACCTCTTGCAGATTGTATGACATTCTTCTTTTTGTAAAGATGGTGCAATACCTAAATATATTGATGAAAATGCTTGCAGATCTGATGTTGATTTCAAGGAATTTTGCTTGCAAGTATTATTTGAGTGTGTGAGCAAGGATAGACCAGCTCTTTTACAGGTAATATAGAGACGGTTAATTTGTGTATGCTAAATTAAAAAAATACTGACGGCCCAATTTAAACTCTTCTATGCTGGTTGCATTTCCATGTTGATCATACATGCCACAGTTCAAATAATTGTCTTACCATAGGTAAATATTGTAGTAAATAATCTCTTGTTTTAGATTCCATGATGCTAATCTGATGTGCTAAATTACTATAATTATGAGATAGCGTGGAATTTTATGAGCATGTCTACATGATATAAACATTTGAGATTAGTAGTGTCTTATGAGAGACATAATTCTTACATTGTGCATATAAATAAAATTTGCTCTAATGTCTATTTTTCTATAAACGATCAGATAATCAGATTTTGCACTTTTCAAAATTTGAATGTTATGATATTCTGCTTTATTGATGGGTTTATTATGCAGGTTTATTTGTCATTGTACACAACTGTTGAATCGATGGCCGAACAAGTTACTAATGGTGCCATTGTTTTTGGTGACTCACTCTCTGTTTCTGGTTTTAAGGTAGTTCCATGCTTAGTCTTGATAATTGTACTTTCTTTTTCAAGTAATAATCTATCTCTAAAATGGTTTATGCTCAGCTTTAGGTACATAGCTGTTTTCTTAGCAATAGTGATCTTTGTTAGGATTTAAGTACAATAAGAGAGTTCAACTTAAAAGATTAGTCCATTAAGTGGGAGAACGTCAAGGTGTAGGACCACATCAAGTAACTTGTTCTACTCAATGTGACACTCGTCACATTGCCACTCTCTTTAATAGCCAACATTCACGACCGCTTTCACCGCTTTCACTCTATCGACACCAATCCGTTAGCGCCCCTTTTATGTTTGATGGCTTCAATCATCAATTGGTTTTCTATTTTCACCTTAACCCAGCTCTTTTCATAAACCAACTCTCAACAAAAACACCAATTATTGTTAGGATTTTAACCACAAGAGGAGAACCTTACATTAAATGGGAGTACCACATCAAGTAGCTTATTTCACTCTGTGTAACTCGGAAAATATCATTTAATACTATGGCTTTTGTCATTGGTCTCATGTTTCCGTAGGGCTAGACGGAGTCAGATTATACTCATCGCTTTGAGATCTAATTGTGATTTTTTCTTTAAATCAAAATAGATCTTAATTTTTTAAGGCTTAAGTTTCTGAACGAGGGCGAGTTTTGATGCAATGGAAGATTGTTTGCTTGTGTTTGTGATTTATCAGCATGGTTGGTCATAACTAAAATCTGCCTCCTGCCGCTAAGTTGGTAGCACACACTTGACCCAATCTAGGCCCTCATAATGGGGCAAGCCTCATGCACTAGGCCACTGACCCAGTCCTTATAAGTATGTGTGTGACTCGATGCTAATCGTTTCTGCTTGCAGCTTGCACTAACTTATATCGAGGCATTGATGACTGGAAAATTGTCTGCTCCTAAAGGAGGAATTGTTCAATCAACATTTGTTGGTTCGCTTCAGAAGCAGGTGGAAGAGCTCCTAAATTGTTCCCAGGAATTGAAGGACGATTTCCATAACTACTTGAAATTGGGAAAATGGCCTGATGGAGAATCCCAAGATAAACGTTCAATACTTTTGTCTTGGTTCCTTCAGTGGTTTGATGTACCGGCATCATCTGTAATTAGGACAGCTATAGATAGAGTCAAACCTAAGCTTATGTCGTCATCTTCAGTTCCGTTGTTGCGTCTGTTTTTTCCAAGAACTCACATTCATGTGATCAGTGAGATAGATAGATGTTTGTCATGATTGTTTATCAGCTGTAATATTTATTGTTATTATTACTATTATTAATTTAATGATGATGTCAACTGTAATCTTTGATTTACAAACATTAATGTTCAGTAGTCCTACACTGCAGGGTGATGCAATTGCTAGCCAGAGCTAATTGCATATAGGTCTAGCTAGTACAAACAGGTAATCTTTTTCATAGGTTTCTTACGTATCTACACTTTTTTGGTTACATTTAAAAATATTGAATTTTGCATTCAAGCCCTATGCAAGTCATTCAATAGACATTAATATTTACTCAAAGGTGCGTGCTATTATTTTTAATATAGCTCCATTAAGTGATATTAAGAGTCCATTTCTTTAGCCTTTTTCATGAAAAAAGCAGTTTCATTTGAAAAGCGTAACATGAAAATTATTTTCTAAAAAATATGAATCTGATGAAAGCTTTTTTATTATTATTAAAAATTACCCTGTGGCTTTGGATAAAGAACGAGAAAAAAGAAGTAACTTATTAAATGATACTTTTTATAACTAAAATCGAATAAAAATGTTTAATACCAAGGGATTTAAGTTTAGTGGAAGAGGTACTTCATAATGAGGCAAAGAATGTTTCAATGTGTCTTTCTCAAAGAAGATAGCAATAGGATATAAAAGGAATAGTTTGATTAATAAATAATATGTAATTACTTTTTTTGTGTAATATATAATTATTTCCTTATAAACTGGTCATAAATTTGATGTTAGGCAGGTTTTGATTTGGTCTAATATTTTAAGGAGCCTGGCCTCGGTTTATTTGAGTCAAAATTAGATGCAATTTCTGGAGTATAAAATCTATTATCTAATCGAAGTTATCATATTTCCCGACGTGTACAGACGTAGTATCAATTATGTAGAAATTGACAAAAAAACTATTTAGAAACTGAAAGTTGAAGCAATTATTCTAAGAAAATAAACTAAAAACCTTTTTGCTTTATTTTCTCTTCATTCAAGGAACAAGGGTTCATTGTACATTTAAGGATCTTGCTGTGTTTCCGTACTTCGCTAAATTGGCGTAAGAAAGAAACATGAGTAAATAAAAGGAGGTAAAAATGCCCAATTCCTAAAAAGAAAAAAATGTCAATAAAAAGTGACTAAAAATTACAAAAACTGAAACAAATGTGAGGCATTCAAGGGAAAAAGGAGAAATAATAACAATTATGGAAACAGTGAAAAGGAAACAAAAGTACGTGTGAATATATCTATAAGTTGTTTGATGTAGGTCAAGATTGAGAAATGATCCGTGTATAGAAGAACTCATTCCAAGTGTCAGGTAATCCCGGTAAACACCAATGGATGCAATCTGCATAATTAGTAGGATCAGCTTGCTGTTCCGGCGTTAGCATTTTGCCTTGGCGTATGGTGTAAACAGAAGTGTGTGCATCTTTTCTCAGCTCTGATAAAGTAGTGATGTTAATGAAGTACACTGGCACCTTCATTGATTCCGTCACATTGTTGGCAATTGCAAAAAGTCGACGATCTGTGCCCACATCCAATGGGGTTGACATGTTGAAAACAGGAGTGGTTTCTTTAGCACATTTTATTCCATCTGGGTTGTTCCAATTCTCAGGCCTACATAATCACATGGTTAAATGTAAATTTCAATCCAGAGTATGTTTAAAAAGTATATTCTTAGTTTGTTAGGTGCACCAGGTAACTTTAAACTCTTGTAAAAACGAAAAATGTGGTAGCGAGTCACCAACACTAAACTATCAAAAGTGAAAACACCAATCATGTTAAGTGGGAGACTGTCCCACCCAATGGCATAACAAATATGTTGCTGTATACTCTAAATTTCACTGATTGACAGTTATGGAAAATTGCAAGTGGGTTAAGCCGTTTGGTACTAATTGGTGTCAACAATTCACAGGAATGGATTAGTAGATCAGTTTTTCAAAGCAAACAAAATGATGGCCCAAGTTACCAAATATGAAAAGCCAAACATTTCAAAACTATACTGCTTCTCTATAGTATGTATTACATCATGTGGTGTTCCTAGATCATTTTCACCTCATTAACCGGTAAAAAAAAAGATGTTAAAAAGAAGAAGAAAAAAAATAGTGTACGTAACTAAACAGATTAATCAGATAAAGACTCTTTTGTCGTACTTGGACATGTTTATATTCGTTTGTCTCACTGAAGATGCTTAAAGTCTTTAGATTAGTTATGACGCACCACTTGGTGACAGAGAGACTTATAAATTTTATTGTACCTGCATGTCTTTATCTATAATTCTATATTACATATTGCGCCTACATCACTGTTTCATATGATGAAATCAATGCAAGTTGACTCTTCAAATTTAAATATGAAAAAACATAAAATTAAGATGTGGTGATTAATTACTTGATATGTAGAGGGGAAGTGCTGCTGAAGAAAACTTTGGTTCTATTTGGGTCAATATTGTCATCTACCCATTTGGACCATGTCTTGAGGACTCTCGCATATGCTATTGGCCGAGGAACTTCATCGTACTCCGTGGACCCTTCATCAAATGACCCTCGTCTGTATCATCACCAAGAATACTCAAACCCAAGAATTTCCTTGAAAATTACGAAACCTTAAAGAAAGGGAAAAAAATAAATGGGACAGAGTTATGTTATGATGTGTGCTTACAAGACTTTCATAGTGAAAGTGTTCATCCACCAAATGTAGGTGTTGAAGATCAAGTAGTCGGCATCCTTCCAATTCACTCCATGCTTTTCGATCGATTCAGGCATGATTATACGGTTCAATATGCTGTGCATGTTTGGATCATCTGAATTTGACTCTACAAGGAATGGTGCCCAATAGAATTCCACAGTGGTAACATGCTCTGGCTCCTACACAAACATAACCACCTTGTACTACTCAGCAAGTGTGCATTCTAAGCCATGTTAATTGAATATTCCCGACACAATTGGTGCTTTCTTAACTACCAAGAGATAGCCACAATCTCCCAAAACAAGAACTTTCACACAAAGGACAAACAAGTAGGTAGCTTGGGACTTAAAAATTTCATATCAAATTCAGGGCCCCACCACCCTCATGCACAAAATGATTCTAATTTCAGCTTTGCAGGACTCTAGCACATAAGGGTAACTCTAATTAATGAACAAAAAATGTCACTTTAGCAGTCTAATACTATGATATATATTATGCTTGTGGATAATCATTATGATTTATGATTATCAAATGGGGCTGAAATCTTGGATCACTATAATCACAACAAATTCTCATGTGATATCTAACTGAGTATTTTTAACCTCTTCATTTGAAAACCTCAACAAATTCACTCAAACAACATCTTTTATACAAGATATGTTTATGGGAGTTTTTCTAGTTCGTTATAGAAATTAAAAAAATTGAAATTAAACTTTTTTAATTCATTATTTTTAGCTTTTACGCAATGTTAAATTCAATTTTCTTTCCTTATTTTTCACTAAGTTGATGGAGAAACTCAGCTTTCATTCCCATAATATAATGTCTTTCCCTATAGTCCTACTTCAACAACAAGAGAAAAAGGAGAAACTCAATTACAAACCTGGATTTTGAAGATAGCAAGAGAACTAGTCTTGTACCAGGTCTTGTTATGTGAAGGAACCGCAGAATTGACCATACAAACCATTGATTCCCACTGGTTCCTATTCAGTGAATCTCCAACAAACATAAGCCTCTTCCCTCTGATCTTCTCAAACAAAAGCTTCGGTTTGAACCTTAACAAGTTCATAAAAAAGCAACCAACATAAGAACACTACTAAAAGAAAAAGCCAAAAACTAAACATTGAGGAACAAAAAAGGGAAACTAAAAGAACACAAAAAATCATACTTTGGCAGAGAACAATCTCTTGGCTTCCATTTCCAGTTCTGATACAAAGAATCAGGTCGTCCATTCTTCATGCATGTTACTTGCGAAGTGAGAAACTCACACTCATCTTCTTTATACAAAGGGTGTGTCTCGTTATCCAAAACCCACTCCCCAGTGTACAAGTCACAATCTTCTGGAGGCAACTCAACTTTCTCTTCTTCCTCTTCCTCTTCTTCTTCCACTTCTTCCTCTTCCTCCGCACGTGGCAGCTCAATCTTCTTCTCTTTCTCCACAACAGTTTTCAAATCAACACGCTCTTGTGCCTCATCAGAATCCTCATCCTCACCGCCACTCTTCTCTAGCTGCGCCCTTGAACTCTTGGAAACCGTGACTGTGACAGTGTCTTCCACATCCTTCTCAGCCTCCCTTTGAACAACACCACTCTCTTCCACGTCCTTTCTTGTCCCCCCTTGAACCGAATCAACCTCTTTCCGTACACCCTCTTGTGTTTCATGCGCTTTGTGACTCGAAAATGGGAACTCAGCAATGGACTTAACGTCCTCATTGTACATGAAGAGACCAAAGAGGAAGATGGAGAACACCACCACGAAAATAGAGAGGTTGTTGTTCTTGCGACCCTTCATCGCCCCCATCTCTGAGGTGAATAGAGGAGTTTTTCTCCGAAGAGGCTGCATGGGGGAGACGGAAGAAAGAAGTGATATCAGAAAAATAATAACAATAATCTCTGAGCAAAGAAGAAGCAAAGAGAGGTAGAAATATAGAGATGGGAGGAAGGAGAGACATTGAAATTGTAGTATTAGGTTGGGTTTGTTCGTTTAATTAAGGTTTGGTGAAATGGTCTTGTCTTTCAAGAATATAGAAGAGGTTATTGGTGGAGGGAAAGTTGTCTTTCTCAACTCTCAAGCTAGGAGCTATCTATATGTGTTCATCTATATTTTATTTTTTTTCTTGAATATGTGTATAAATATTTTACTTTATTTTATTGTTGTAATTTTGGTTAGTTTGAAGATGGAAGTGGTTGTTCTTGTGTATAGGAGAATACGTGAGAGAGGGGTTTAAGAGGAGTGATCTCAAAGGGAGCTTGAAAGTTGGTAGCAGTCACAGTCAGTAGCAAAGGGTGGTGGTTTTTGGAGCTTTGGTGGACACAATGTTGCTGTCTTTCAGTTTTCACTCTTCAGATTGTAAGGTAACTTTAATTGATGGTGAGAGAGAGTTGTGTTGTGTTGTGTTGAGTTGAGTTCAGAACCCCACTCCAACCATAGAGTGTAGATTCAACAAATCTAAAATGCCAAAACATTGCTGTATAATATTTATAAGGTTGCCATCAAAATTTGGAAATTTAACAAGACGTACAAATAATATGTGAACAAACAATAATGTTGTTACCTTTATTTTCTGTATGTATTGTTCATTATATTTCATAATGATCAAGAGAAATTTCTTTCAAAAAATGATAAAGGGAAACAATCTTGAATATAAGTTATCTTAAAAAATAATAATATTAAATAAAAAATTTGGACATTCGTTTGGATAATTTGTTATTGAATTAATTCTATGTATGCAACTTAGCACTGTCCAGTGTTTTTGTTTCACCAGTTGACTCCCTCCACATATAGTATACAGGACTCACTCCTCATTACGAATTTCTGTATTTAAAAAGAAATGCTTTAAAAATAAATCCTGCAACAATAAAAAAAAGGCGTATATTCTTCAGTGATCGCGAAAAGGAAACAATTACCAGAAAATTATTGTTTAGTAAACATTGCAGAATAATGATGTGATTGTGAACAAAATTAAAATGTGTACATGGCTTCAATTCATGATCAACATTTTCTTGCTCAATTGCGTGCCCTCCAAGTGAGTTTGTTTGGATAAATGTGACACAGTGATTGACCAAATATTAATGTGCCACAATCCAAACATGTGGAGAAATAAAAAGGTACACTTTTCAAGTTAGATTTGCATTAAGACCAAACTAAAAGGTGACATCATTTAAGAGGAAAATGAATTGGTGTAAAAAAAATCTTTTAACTAATATACTTCTAAAAATATTTGTTAAATTACTTAATTAATAAAATAAAATAAATAAGACATAGAAGCAAAAGAACATTGCATTAAAAGTTGTTGGCCAAATAATTTTTTTATAATTTTTTTCAACTTTATTCTATTATTTTGAGCATTTTTAATCAGATCTTATCTTTTTAAAACAAGTCAACACAATATGTTTTGTCAAATTGATAATAATAATATTACAATATATATAAAATGAATATCCAGTTAAAATTGACTTATTGTTAAAAATGACGTGTGGTTTGGACAACAAAGATAGATGTTATTATAACATGATGAAAATGAAATTAATGGAAGAGATTATATTGACTAGTTTTATAAAATTGAACCAAATTCAGGTTATTCAAAATAATTCAAAAATTTGGAAAATTTATCATAATAATAAAACTAAAATAAACTATTTAACCAAAATTTTTATATGATTTCAATTCAAGCAACTTAATTTTTATTGTTCTACTATTCTTAAAAACAAAGTTACAAAATACACTATACAAGAAACTCAAAAATATACTATTTTTTAAAACCTATAAAATAAGTAATGCACAAGTGTAACATCCTGTTACACAAGTACACTTAATCATGTGTAATCTTCAATTAACAACATCTTCTACTGAAAATAATATATTTAACAACTTTACATCTTGAAGTTTTTATTTTTAAGTAATTCTGAAAACTATAAAAAAAAAAAAAAACTGAATGATTGAGTATTTCAATCAATAATCAATTATATGTGCAAACAGTGTTTCAAACATCAATAAAATAATTAATTAGAATTTAAAATCATTGATTCTCTTATTTATAATTATGGTCAAGATAATAAATAATTCATCGTCTCGAAATAATTACTTATATTTTAACATAATCAATGCTATCCAACTTGATAATTTTCAAAAGGATTAAATTTTTTAATAGAACATACATAATAAATTTAGCAAATAGCTAAGAATATTTGGATTAAGGAATAATTCACAAAACAATCCCCATAATAATGATAATAATAATAATAACACATGTAAGATATAGTAAGAAAAAAAAAACTTTTTTTTTCGTTATAAAAAAATAGCCGAAGTGATGTTGTATATGCAAATTCCCTCAACATATTTTGTCCAAATTGACCCGATCCTCGAGTCAAGCTGCATCTCATTCCCACCAAATTATACAACATTATCTGGAAAATATGTACACAATAATTTATATTTTAAATGACAAACATAAGTTTATCTTAATTTTTTTCTAGCATTATTCATATTTTAAATTTATTAAAAATATTTATTTACTTAAATTTTAAAAATAAAAATACTATGTAACCAGTTTTTAACCACAATAAATGAAAAATAAAAGGAAATATATATTTTTTTCAATACTCTAATTTTTTACATCAAAAAACAATTTAGTTTATCAATTTTTAAAATATTATTTAAAAAAATAAACACGAGAGGTCAAATTATTATTTAAATTTTAAATTATCCCAGTTAAACGATATAAAACTTTTTTAAAACTGAAAAAATAGAAAAATATAATTCGGTTTGACCAAACAAATAAATAGACACACTGTGAATAGTATTTTGGGTCAGTCTTGTATTTATTCTGTGCGGGGTCTCAACTGGGTAATTAAAAAAATATAGACAGTTGAAAAAAAAAAAAAAAAAAAGAACAAAAAAAAAAAAAAAATTAAAAAAAAAAAAAAAACAAGGATCCAATCTACAAATGCTATAAGAAAAAAGAGTAAAAGAAGT
>Ga0209489_105418_pt1 | contig 22131 bp, 11 predicted proteins | sample SiratrowhiteBW_FD_187527 | JGI IMG/M metagenome (GOLD analysis project Ga0209489, IMG submission 187527) | Root nodule microbial communities of legume samples collected from California, USA - Siratro white BW (SPAdes) (version 2) | ecosystem: Host-associated > Plants > Roots > Nodule | place...
AAGATGATGAATCAATTGAAACACAACTCTTGTTTGATATGTTGATGATGGTGTTGGTCAAAGGAAAGGAGAGAAACAAGAAGGAATGGGTTAAATTGTTTTCCTCAGCTGGTTTTAATAACTATAACATAACTCCCATTATTGGCTTAAGATCTCTCATTGAGATCTATCCATATTAAGTTAATAAGATTGGACCAGCACCATAGGTAGAATGTGAGGCAATAAATCTTTTGTTTCTTGAATGTTGGTGTGGGAAGCAATGAATGAATGAGTGAGTTTGTTTTATATTTTAAAATAAAGAAAGGAAATTTTAATGTTTTACATGTTTCTCTAATATATTTATTCTACAATTTTTATTTTAAAAATTATGCAATCTTTTTTTAATTTAGTTGTTAATATAAGAAAATAATGAAATAGAGCCAGTAAAAAATAGATGCAAAAGAAAAAAAGCTGGATGCTTCAGCGGGGACAATGCGTCAACCTTCAGTGGACATTAACAATCTCGAGACTACTTCATTTTAACATCTGGCGAAAAAATGAACGCAAAACATCAATCAAATACACAGTAAACATTGATATTTTAAATTTAGAATGGGTTGCATCCACACAAAATAAAGAAAACAGTAATGTTGATCTGGACAACACAAAATAGAAAAACTTATTTCTTGATTTAAAAGAAAAAGAATTTGCATTACAGGCGACACTATAAGAAAATAATAAAAATGAAAATAAACACACCAAATTTTGATGAACAGATAATGATCTTATTTAGTTTAGGTATGGTATGGAAGCACACCACTCTTTATCAAGTTTCTCCCGCAGTCTCCATCAGAGAATAGTAAAAAAAAAAAAAAAAAAAATTCTCACTTAGAAATCACAACTAAGGTTTTTTATAGCAGATATGAACATTTTTCAGAAGTCGTCTAAATGAGCTCAGTAAGTAAGCTTATTCATTAGTTTGATTGTGAACTTGACAAATATGTAAAAATGAGATAAAGTAGGACGAAGGAAGAGAGAACTTCGTATAAAAAAATACTATTTTGATCTAAAATCTTAAAATATTAAATTTTTGAATTTTTTTATATATTATTTAACTTTTTTATTTTTATTTAATATAAAATCTAAATTTAAGAAAAAAATGTGACAGATAAATGCTAAATCAAAAGTTACAGTAAGTCAAAAACTTAATCTATCTGAAACCTTGTAGATTTGTGGGAGACAATAAAAAATTTAAGTTTGAACTGGAGCAATGAAAGACAAGGAGGCAAAAGTAAGACAGAACCGAGAAAGAAATGTGAGAAGTAAGAAAATAAAGTGTCTGAACCTTTACATTTTACTAATTGCATAAATATCGACCAAGCAGATATTTTAAATAATAAAAATTTTACTTCACTTTTTGAGACCCTGGAAAATAAAAATAATAAACCTAAGCGTCTCCCAAGCAGACGTATTAAATAAAAAACAATTAATAAAACCTGAGCCTAACCCATCCATATATTTTTAGTGATGATAATTTAACATCATTATTTATGTTAGACTAAACCGTAAAAAATATCTAAACAGTAAAAGATATTTGAATGATAATTTGTTAAATTTTAATAATTTAGATTTATTTTAAAAATAAATATCTTAAGAAGATCATAAGATTAAAAAATATACATAAATTTACATTCTTAATTATTAAAAGTAATAAATTATTTACCAAATATAATAATAATAATAATAATAATAATAATATCCACTATTTCAGTATTAGTTGTTTCAATTAAAGCAGTTTTTCAAATGATAAAATCTTGTTTAAAATGAATAATGTCTCAACAAGTATTTTATTATGTATTGAAAATTATATGTTAAATGAAGTTAATCATAATACTTTAATGGATAATTTTTTATAAATTTAGAAAAGGTATTATTTTTTTAATTTATTTTATGTTTCCTAAAACTTTTAAGTTGCCACTGAATTATGTTTATGTATGAATTTGAGTATAATTTTTTTTTAAAAATGAAAAATTAAATTAATAGAAATAGTTAAAGGATCCTCCAACTCTATTAAAAAAAATAAAAAATAAAACCTTCAACACGATTCGACCTTAAGCCAAACATGAACATGATTCGACCTTTACAGTGCCTAGACAAATAATAACAGGCACACCGCTGCCGCTTCTTAGTATAGTAGTAGTACTGCATCTATAAAGATGATGTAATTCTCTTGTCTTCTCTCATAAAATTTGTTTTCTTACTTGTTTTAATACTTCCTACCACTCAAACATTGATGTTCTCCACAACACTTGCCAAAACTCCTCTCCTCCATAATTAAAAATAAATAAATTATTAATATATAGATATAAACACTATATATTTATATATTCAAAATAAATTATTAAACCAACAATTTATTTATTCAATGTTAGATCAAGTCATTCATATCTTAAAATATTTATTTTACTCTTTCATTCATTTACTTTCCAATGGGTTAAATTAGTACTTTAGGTAAAACAAAATTTATATGCCTTATAGTGTTATCTATCTCTTTAGGTGTAATGAGTATTTTATTCTCAACATGATTCATTCTATTCTAAACTATATTTTTAAAATAAATTATTAACTTCGTCATTTATATAATATTAACTTTAACTCTTTCATATCTTTAAAGATTAATTTTATTATTTAATATTTTAGAATATGTTAAATTAATTTTTTAAGTGTCATCACCCCTTTCAATTACAATTTTTTTAATCCATCAAATTGAAATTTCAAAATTTAAATGTAAAACAAGACAAACAAACTTATTCATTCAAAAACTTTTATTTAACTCATTAATTACATTAAAAATATAACTTATTTTCATTTGAAACGTTATAACAACTAGTCTATTATCAATTTTTTCATATTAATTATTCCACAAAGAAATTCATATTTCAAAAACAAGTTTTTCAACCATCTCTTTTTTCTCGCTTTAATTTCACTTTTAAAAAAATTATTCTATTCACAAAAACTCTGATCAATTATGTAAAAGAAATTACTCCATAAATTATTGTTCCTTCAAACTAATTTTAATACTTATTATTTAATTTTAGTTCTTTTAGTTTTCTCATAATCAATATAAACAATTATAATTACACTCAATCACAATTAAATATTATGTATCATCCAATATTAACCAAAATATATATATATCAAAAAAATAATTATTTAAAAATATAAATATATTTTTATAGAAGAAATAAATTTTATAGGTGGATACTTTTATTATTATAATGTCAATTAAAAAGAATTTAAATTAACATAACTATTCGTTAGTAACAATTAAGACGAAATTTCACCCACCATTATTCAATACAATTTGTAATAAATTGTGTTCTTTAAACAAGTGGTTTAGAATTAAAATACCTCTCTCATTTCAAGAGTAAAATAAATCATGTTTGGAAAGAAACATGCAATTATCTGTAATGAAGTTAGAAATTTTATTGCTTAAGAAATTGTATATTTAAACTTGTTGCCCTTAAAAACAACTTTCTTTATTCTCTAACAACTATTTTGAAAGATACATTTTTGAAAGGACAAACACAGAAAGGGTTCAAATAATTTTATAATCGTTAATCTCAGTCATCAAAACTATCATTATTTTTTGAGATTTTGTAGTTTTACTAAAAATAAATATTACAATAATTACTTTTTGCATATACTTCCAGCTTAAAAAATTAAGTATTCTTTGTAATTGTTTCTTTAAACAACTATTCAAAGTATTATTATCAAATAAATAAGAAAGGTCAATACAAATAATAATTTCTTAGATAAAGATATATGAATTGACTTTAATTTATTAGTTTAAAATACTTACTAAGATGATAAAATAATTTCACTAAGCTTGAAAACATTTTTAAATAGGTAAATATTAGTTTTTTCATACTTATAAGTGTTTTATATACAGGTCTTAAAAAAAAAGCAAAATGCGGAAAGCTTTTGAAGACAAATTTAGAGGCGTTATTAGATTTTTATAAGGAGAAATACAAAGAATATTTAAATGATATGTATTTATCATTTGTTAAATTCTTTTCACCATCTTTATATATAAAAGAAAGGTTACTTTTGTTGAAAAAAAAAATAAACACATATTTTCTCATTCAAAATAAGAGTAAAATAGTATTTCAACGTAATGTATTATGATGTTCAAATATTTTTCATATTATCTTAATAAATTTTTGTCATTCATAAAAAAAACTTATGACACAAATGTCAACATAAAATTAAATAAATTCTAAGAAATGTTTGGTACAGATGACAAAATCAAAGTATAAGATAATAACATTTTTTTATAACTTTTACAAATAAAAATAGTGTCATGCTTAAAGTTTATTGAATTAAAAATATCAATACACTGAAAATAAGTATACATGATTCTATATTTTTTTTTTAATTTTAAAGTGTTCAACAAAAGACTATATGCCATATAAAAAGAAAAAGTTATATTTACATATATTTGTAAATCTTTGATTAGTGTGAGATTTAGTCTCTCAATATAAAAATTATTGATTTTATATCATTTTTCAACCGAATCTTTTATAAAATAACTTTATTATTGGGATCATCTTTATTGTTGTCTATTGTGGTTATGGTTATTATTGTTATTAATGATATGATTAATTAGTATCTGTCATCTTCATTTGCACAGGAGTAATAGTGATATATTATATGCTTGTTTAATTGTTGTAAGATAGCTTGTTTTAAAATAGAGTAAGTAAGAATCACAGACACCAATCTAGTGTATTTGGAACACATGTATTCCAAATAGTTGATGAATTTGTGTGTAATTAACTAAATTTTTTAATAAATGTTGTCATTTAATTTTTTTTTTAACAATGCTTTCATCTAATTTAATAAACAGAATTGAATGGAAGCAGTTTAAAATAAGAAAAGTATATTTTAACACTAATGTTCACCTGTTATGTTAATGTTATTTTTTTTTTAAAATATAATATTATATAATAATAAAATAATAATTAATGAATGTATTTTAGGATATGTATTGTGAAAGTATGACAGTTAAGTAAGATATATAAAGAAAATGTAGGCTACTTATGATGTAAACTAAAGAGCAGAGAAAAAAGCATAAGAAGTTGAAGAAATTGGAAAGCAATCAAAGTTGAAGAATTTGGAAAGCAATCAAGAAACCAAAGAATTGACTCGCTCATTCATTCTTTCTTTCTCTCTGCATCAACACAGTGCAGAATGTGAAGGTCTGCATTATAATTCATCACTATCCACAACTGTATTTGTTTGTGTGTGTTGAAGTAATAGCCCATTCTCACAGCTCAAACCTCATTCTCCTCATCTGCCAAAACACTCTTCTTGTTCCTTCACCAACATGGATTACTTACCTGATGATGCGTTGAGAGAAATATTGCTTAGGATGCCATTTAGATCCGTTGCCAAATCTAAGTGTGTCTGCAAACGTTGGTTGAAAATCATCTCAACTCTTTCTTTCCCAACAGAATTTTTGTTCCGCCAACACTCTCTCTTCAACGCCTACTTGACATTCATTGCACCCCGCCAACTCATGCTCGGTTTCTTTCCCAAAGAACTAATCTTGAACGCCAAAACCCACAGGGCTCCTTTATCGCCGGAAACCCTCATAAAGGTAGCGTGTGTGGATATTCCAACGGCTTGATTTTGTGCTGCAGTAACAGATACACAACAGGTCCTGAGTACTTTGTGTACGATCCACTCAGCAAGAATTGCACCCATATACCTTCTATTCCTCATGCAGACTAGGAACAACGGTCATACGCTGTTGGCTTCCTCTCTAATAATTATTCCCCCAAAGAAGGAGAAGAAGAACCGCATTCTAGTCACGGCTTCTGGGTGGTGATTGTAAGAACCTTTCTAAGAACACGGTATGGGTTTGAAGTGGCGTCTTTCTCCTCGGGGACAGGAGAATGGAGACCGACATATGTGGATTGCGTGGAGGGCTTTGCGTTTGTTCCTGACTCGATGCTCAGTTGTGCGTTTGAAGGGTAGCTGTATTTCACGGGGAAAACCAATATTTTGTGTTTGATCTGAATTTTTGATTTATGGTACTGATATTAGCAATAACGATTTGAGAGTGTGGGAACTAATGTTCACTCGGACATGGTATTTGGTGCACAGGACCAATCTCACTGAACATCTTCCCACCAGATTTTGCAGTGATTGTTATAAGAGTTTAGCGGGTTTCCACCCCTCTGATAGAGACATTGTGTATTTGTACTCGTGGATGGGATTTTTGTTGTCAACTTACGTACAAATAAGTTTGTGCCAATCCCTGGTTAGTACAAGTGATTGAAAGCTCCCACCTCAAACTTGGTTTTTAGTAATTTCAACCAGTTTTTGTTATGAACATGTAATTCTGCTTTTTTTGCTGATCAAAACTCATGTTACTGTGCTGATTTTCTTTTCTCCTTTCTTCTCAGTTCCTCGGTCTTATCTTCATTGTTTGTTTCTGATTCACATCTTTCAAAGCCAAATGTAAGCCTGTTTTGTTAGTGCCAAAATTAAATATCTCCAATTCTGGATTTCGATGCAAAACAAAGAGAATCTGCAAAATTAAATATGTTTGATTTATGTAAAATTTGGTGTGCGTGTTTCTATAAGTCAGTATCACATTACCCAATTGTTAGATCTATGGAATTTAAGGTGTTAACAAAAAAAAAAAAAACATTGTCTATCATATTCCTCTCTATATTTCACAATGAGAAAGAAGCAGAAAAGAAAACGCAAAACAAAAGATTATACTGTTGGAAAGTTTATCTTCAAGACTCCAATAATAGGAAAAGCCTAAGGCATGAAGATTCCTCAAGATCATGCTGTAAGATGTCAAATGCTGTCCCAATTAGTTCCAATAAGTTTGGATAAAATAGCTCATCAAAATGAATTAAAACAAAGTCTTTTGTTCCTTTGTTATTTGATTTGAATGTTTGAAATACACTTGGATTGCATGATAACCATGTTAAAAAGAAGATTCAATGGGATTTTTTTTTTTTTTTAACTTGATTCAATGCATGATCATCTGATGTAATAGATTTTTAAAATTATCAATAATCAAAAGTAATCTTATATTATAATTTAATTTATTCAACAAAATCCAAACAACTATTCAAAGTATCATTTTCAAATAAACAGATAATGCTAATACAATCATAGTTTCTTAGATAGAGATATGAGCTATGCTGTTTCATTTCTTAGCTAAAAACACTCAGGAAGATGATAAAATAATTTCTCTAAGCTTGATTTGTAAATGGATAAATACTTAGTCAATTTTTTTCTTACTTATAATTGTTTTATATAATAATCTCTAAAAAAAATGTGGAAAGCTTTTGAAGACAAATTTGAAGGCCTTATTATTTTTTTATAACAAAATACAAAGAATATCATCATTATGCTTTATTAAATTATATGTGTTCATTGACAAATGACAAAGAAATTAACCATTGCATTAAATTACATTTATTTATTATTTGTTAAATTTTCTTGACCATCTTTATATATAAAAGAAAGGTTACCCTTGTTGATTAAAAAAAACATAAACACATTTTTTTTCATTCAAAGTAGAAGTAGAATAGTATTTCAACATAATGTATTTCAAATATTTTTATATTATCTTAGTAAGTTTTTGTCCTTATCCAAAAAAAAAAGTATTTTATGGCACAAATGTTAACATAAAGGTTCCAAGAAATGTTTGATACAATTGAGAAAATAAAAGTATAAGATAACAACAAATCGCTTTTATGATATTATAAATAAAAGTAGTGTCATACTTAAAAGGTTTGTTGAATCAACAAATGTAAATAAACTCAAAATAAGTATACATGATTCTTTATTGTTTTATATTTTTTTACTGTCAAGTGTTTAACAAAAGACTATATGCTAGGCGATATAAAAAATAAAGTTATATTTTTAAATCTTTCATTATGTGAAAGTTAGTCTCTCGGTATAAAAAGTATTCATTTCATATCTTTTCTTTTGAAAATGACTCTTTATAAAATAACCCTATTATTGTATAACCTCTAGCAATTTTATATACCTTGTTTAAAGAATTATAATGTACTTCACCTTCAATATAAAAAGTTAACATATAAGTAAAAATAACTTTATGTATTTATTCTAATCTAAAAGTGATATAGTGAAATTTTATAGTTAAGAAAAGAAACTAGAACTCAAGTTAAAAGCAATTCTATAAATCAACATGTTTTTTTGTTACTTTATAAATAAGTTTTTAACTATTTTTTATAGTACTCAGTTATTTTTTTTTTAAGTTTTACTAATCATGTAATTATCTACATTATTTCATTATTGTTACAAAAAAAAATTTTCATTATGACACTATTATTATCATTTTTGTGGTGGTTATCTTTATCTAATCTTGCTGGTAGAAACTATGTGATATTGTTGTTTTTGCACTCTTGTTCTTATAATTATTAATATTTTAATTAAAATCATTTTATTATTTTTACTGTAATTATTATTTTTTATTTCTATCTATTTATTATTATGGTTATGACTGTTATGTTATCATTATTATCGTTATTAATGATATGATTAATTAGTATTTGTCATCTTCATTTGCATAGGATCAGTGTTTTATATATTATGCCATTGTTTATTCCTTGTAAGCTAGCTTGTTGTGTATAGAGTGAGAATCAAAGATATATGAGTTAGTTTCTTGCAAAACAATGTAGTTTATTTGGAATACATGTATTGCAAATAGTTGGTGAATCCGTGTGTGATGAACGGAACTTTTTAATAAATGTTGTCATCTAATTTTTCTTAAAAATTGCTTTCATCTAATTTAATAATAAAATTGAATGGAAGCAGTTTAAAATAGGAAAAGTGTATTTTAACTCTAGTGTTGACCCGTTATGTTAATGTTATTTTTCTAATAAAATATTATATAATAATAAAATAATAATTAATGAATATATTTTGTTATGAACATGTAATTCTGTGTTTTTGCATATAGGAAACCCATGTTACTGTTATTACAGAGAATGAACATGTTTAAACACATTTCTGCAATAGATATTAAATTTCAATCTAATTAACCTTTTATTCTATATTTATCTAGATTTTATTTAAAATAATTTGCGATATTTTTTAACACTTAGACTGGATTTGGTTTTAGGAATTTTATCTTTATTTTGTCCTCTAAATTTTCATTATGGCTTATTTTTTAACACTTAGATTGGATTTGGTTTTAGGAATTTTATCTTTATTTTGTCCTCTAAATTTTCATTATGGCTTTGTAGGTTTATCGATTGAGGATTTCATGGGAGAAGAGATTGAAAAGAAATAAAGAAAAGAGTAGAAGGTATTGGTGAAGAAAGAAGAAAGTTGCATGAAGTTTTTGTTCATATACAATAATGTAAGTGAAATCTTTTATGTAGTTTATCATTTTATTATAATTGTAAGGAAAATAATTGTTTTATTTTATTTTTATAATTAAACAGAAATAATTGAGAATTAGAAGAAAAATATTTTGAGAGCATATGATCACATGTGATGTGAGTTTTTTTAAATTGATATAAAATATAAGAGAATACAGATACGTTCTAATGTTTAACATGTTTCTTTAATGTATTTATTTTAAAAGTTATATAATTTTATTTTTTAAAAAAACAATTTTATACACTTATTAAATAAGTAATTTTTTAAATATATTTACTTTTTAAGTTCAAAGTATAGATTGAAATATGTATTATATACGTAAAAGGATAAAGAAAACACAAGCATAAACTTATAAGAAACATTATTTTTTTATTATGTAATAACGTTTTCAATAAGTATAAATAATATCTTCTTGACATACCAACCATAATGACCTTTTATATTATAATCGTGGCTCATGTAATTTATTACATGCTTAAAAATTATTTATGATATAAAATAATATTGTATGTAAATAAAAATTATCTTCACTATATGTATAAAAAAAACATTTACTTTTGTTTCTAACAACATCTTTAGTCATTAATTAAGGGTGTGAGATACACATCAATTTTATTTACTAATTGTTTGGATCTTGGAAATCATTAATATAATATATTTTCTTTTTCATGTGTAACCAAGTAGGCAGGTTGTAAATTATCAATAAATTTGGTCATGAACCAGATTTAATATTTAAGTTCTTATAAGGATTCATATCATCTGTACCAAGTCAAACTAAGTCAAAGTCTTACGTTTATTGGCTTTGCATTAAATTTTAGAAATATTTAACAATCTTCTTTGATTATGGAGAATCAGCTTGATGTCAAAAAATATTGTCACATTTTCATTCATTTGTATCATGTTAGGTTCTTTGCGTCCACTTTAATGAAAAATAATCATTTAGATATAGGTATTATTAACAAGTATCACAACACCTTAGCAGAGGATCCTCTATTTTTTCCCTACCACTATTTTCATTAGATTTTTTTTAAATTGTGATAACCACATATTGGACATGACTGTAACCTTTTGTACTCGAAATTCATAGGACATAATATCTTCTTCGTGTCATAGTTACGATTAGGTAATTGTTATGTTATGAAAACATCTATTTCAACTTCAGTAATTAGGTGAAACTTGTATAAGTATATTTCTTGCTTTTCAATTGACCTATCTCAAAGTTGTTAATAGTTAAAAGTTACTACATCCTAGGTACAATTATATATTGCTCCAAATCACACTTCAAGGAATTATACACAAAGCTCTTCCAAAATTTTCTTCACAAACATCATTTATCATCTCTCCTTTAAATGATCTCCATCCCTTCTTCAAAATTTTCTCTTGTTCCTAACATAGTTTGAGTGTTTAATATTTCTCGGTATTATGTTCATATTGTATAACTCTTCACTATATTAAAGATAAATAGGTGATTATGTATCTTCCTAAGATCTTGACTATCTGAATTAGATAATGAATGTAAGGACAATAATATGTTCCTATTGATAGGTTTTCTATTTTGGTGAGTAAATTGTAATAACTTATCAAATTCCTTTCCATATTCTTTAGTAATAAGACATCGTCACCAACAACACAAAGTGATTATCACTTTTTTATTGAATGTGATATCCTACCCATTTAGGAAAACATTTTCTACAATTTGCTAACACATACACACAAATTCTATTATCTTAAACATGATAAAATTTTGGCAGCATTTTACACAGTCTACAAAATATACGAAATCAAAGTGGTAACAAAGCACCACAGTCAAATACGCACTTGGAAAATAACGCAAAATGGTTTCAACCAAAATTTTCACCAAATTTAAGATTAGACTTACAATGTATACATACTAACCAATTATGAAATATAATTTTTTCAAATTGTTCAAAAAAACAATTCAAGATTTAATGAAATGATTAATGTTTAACTATTTGTATTAAATCTCAAATAGATATTTAAGTTCACTCAATATACATATAATACAGTAATTTAAATAAAATTAGTATAAGAAAAAAAAAATATATTACTTCTACAATCAATCTAAACCACATTTTTTGCTTTAATTTCCCACGATACATTTTTATAAATGTTCTATAATTTAATTTCTAAAGTTTTAAATAAACTAATGATTAAATAATTAAGTGAGTCATAGAGACTAAAATAATTAATGAGTCCTTATAATTTTTATTATTCATAAATTATAAATTAAATTTAAATATATAATAAGGTGAATATTTTTTAAAAATTAATTTTAATATTTTAAATTTCAAATTTAACAAAAAAAATTCAATTTCAATGCTAACCAACAACAATCTAGTGAGACATTCATATAGTGATTGAGATAAAAAAAAGACTATAATTTCGGTTTTAAGAAAATGAAAATCTAAAGCACTTACCTCAATAATAGATGTTCACCCACGAATACTATAATGAAATCCAACAAAAACGTCAACCATTCAAATACATCACATGTATGAAAGTCAAAATATGATCTCAAATAGGTTCTTAATAACCTGAAGTGTATAAGGGTTGGGGAGTATCTCTAATTCAATTTATTTCTTTTTATTAAAAAAAAAAATTCTTAATAACCTTGCCCCTCTACAAGAAAAAGAGAGGAAAGATTTCGTGCACAAAAATGAGAGGATGAATAAGGTATTGTTGACATATTTAAAGAGTTTTACATTGAATCAGAAAATTTAAAGAGTTTTACATTCAATCAGAGGACATCTGACTCCAACCATAAATATGGACACTTACATTAAATATCCCAGGGTCTAACATAAAAAAATTTGAAATAACTACAAAAGTATTATCACACATTTTTTACATGTTTTTTTGGACTTCAACATAAAAAAGTATTGACTCTTTTGCACTAATATTCATCACCGACAAATATGATATAATATAGAAAAAATATATTTTACGGCAAAATATCATCGTAGTTAAAAAAGAATCACATTTAAAACATACAATAATATTTTTAAAATTAAATATAACAATATTATCACAGTTGTTTATAATAATCACAGTCGTATTAACATTATAGAAAATATCATTGCAATTGTTTTCAGAACCACGATGATAAGTAACTAAATAATTTTTGAATTATTTTGAAAAAAATGATATCGCTGGAGTAACCGCGATGATAGGTGCTTAAATATATTTTAATTATTTTTACAGGTTCAACGCTTCTGCTTCTCTCAGAACTATAATGTTTACTCCACCAACGTCTTGGCCTTACACAGACCTTTCCTTCACAAGCTCCTAGACCTTACGCAGACCCTTCCTTCACAAGCTCCTAGACTTCGAAGACGAATCCTCCACCTTACTCATGCTCGTCCTCGAATCTCACACCTTACCAACCACAGGTACATCGAAAACAATCACACTATAAACCAATTAATTATACTCATTATTTCCTCATTCTAGATACTTCTTTTTCGAAATCTTTGTACGACCTTCGAGTGCTTGAGGCAGCTTATGGAGACGCCAGAAGATTCTTTCTATTGTTTTTTTTACTGTTGGTGTTCTCCTTTTGTTATTTTGTAACCCTAATTTTTGCTTCCTAGTTTCCTCCTTTGTGATTGATTACGGCGTTGGAACGGGTTGTGTTGCCGTATATGAAGTCTACTTCCTCCTCACACCTATAAATCCAAATCGCCTTCCTTCCTTCCCCTCACCTATCCCTCACCACAAAAACCATTACCTTCCACACCATTCCCTTCAATGGCCTTCGTATTCTCAGGTTTCGAAGGCACTCTCCCTCCCACCTTATGCTTCCGAAAAGCCTCCACCATGCCTTCCAAGTCTCCTCCCACGCATGGCACGTCTTCATCGCCACCACTCACTCCCACTCACTCCCACGCACTCTACCACCACAACTGCACCTTGGACCCGTGCGGGTACTCGAAGAACGGCATGAATGGGAAGTGGTACTGGACGATCCACGTGACGCAGGAGAAAGGTTACAACTATGCGAATAGCTGCTATTTTTAAAAAAAATAAAATAAACATATCGCCGTAGCTTATGTATTTTTTTATAATGTATTTTTTTTACTAGTGATACCTTAAAACATAATTTAAAACTCAACACTTTTTTTTTAAATTCGGGAGAAAGATTCATTGACGAATTTTTTGACTTTATTAAAACAATTTTTTAATTTGGCTGTGAAATTATTTTCTTTATTATGTTTGATCCATATGAAAAAACGTCCAAAGTATCAGAAAACATGAGAATTACTAAAAATGGTTAATGTTTTCCAAGCGTACATCCATAATTTTCAAATATTAAATTAAGTTTACATAAATAATAGTTTATCATTTTGATTATTTTTTAGTTGCTTTTAATAAATAATGTAACATACAGGTATTAAAAAACTAATTATTTAAGAAAGTATAAATATATTTTCAGAAGAGAAATGAAATTAATGGGTGGATAATTTTATTATTACAATATCAATTAAAAAAAGTAAATTGGATAAGAAAAAGTTAAATTACTGACGAAATTTTATCGATGAAACTTTATTCGTCAACAAAATATCATTATCAATGATTTTATCGACAGATATAATCCGTCGTTAAATTTATCGGATTTCCCGACAAATTTACTTTAAATTTATCGGATTTCCCAACAAATTTACTTTAAACTTGTCGATAATTACCGACGGACTCAGAAATCAATCGGTAATTACCGATAAACTTAGAAATTCGTCGGTAAATTTATATACAATCAATTTATCAACAAATTTTAGATTTTTTGATAGATTTATTTTATCAGTAATTTTTTTTTTTTTGTGTACTCGTCAATATTTCCTCAATAACAATTAGGAGGAATAATAGAAATGAAAATGTAATTTTCTTCTTAGAAAAGAGGTTGAAGTGAGTAGAGGAACATCAAAGTTTCGTGAGACAAATAAATTGAGAGGAGAAAAGAGGTTGAAAAGAAATAGAAAAATGAGTACGTATTGATTAAGAAAGAAGGACGTTGCAAGATGTTTTACCAAGTCTTTTATGTAATTTATTATTTTATTATAATTATAAGAAAAGTTTGTGATAGATAATTATTTTTATTATAATTTTTTTTATTTTATTCTTAGAATTAGAGAGAAATAATTGAGAATTATTGAAAGAAAAAAAATATTTTGAGAGTATATAATAACATGTAATGTGAGTATTTTAAAATTAATATATAAGTATCATTATTTTTTATTATTATTTTATGGTGATAATTATAGTTACAATTAAAGAAAAAAATTATATTTTTTAAGTGAAAAAGATATCAAATATAATAATGTTGTATAAATTAGAAAAATATGCAATTTAATAAATATAAATATTTGGTTATCCAAATTGATAGTTAATAGTAATATTCAATTTGTTAGATATTCAAGTGTGAGTCGAAGTCCCACATTGGGTAGGAATGAGAAAGTTGAGCAACATATAAGAAAGAAGACCCGTAAACCTAATGCCTTAAGGTTTTGGGTTGAAGGTGACGTTATTCTCTTATTTGGGTTTACTCCGTTCTCATTGTTTGAGATCTCCCTGGTGTTTCCCTCTTGGATTCTCCCAACAAGTGGTATCAAAGCCGTTGGTTTACGGCGGTACAAGTGAGGGTCGTTTGTGATTAAGGTACTCGTGTTTGAAAATGCTTCCGCTCGAAGGGGAGTGTATCAATATGGTAGAAGAGGGACTCACACTTGAGGGGGAGATTGTTAGATATTCAAGTGTGAGTCGAAGTCCCACATTGGGTAGGAATGAGAAAGTTGAGCAACATATAAGAAAGAAGACCCACAAACCTAATGCCTTAAGGTTTTGGGTTAAAGGTGGCGTCATTCTCTTATATGGGTTTACTCAGTTCTCATTGTTTGAGATCTCCCCGGTGTTTCCCTCTTGGATTCTCCCAACACAATTGTTTTGATTTTATAGTGTAGAAATTCCGTAAATAGAGCATACTAAATTATGTTGTAAGATTTGAGTTTATTAGGTGCAATATTATGAGTAAATTTATGTGTCTAGTGTATAGAAAATAAAATTGGAGTAAAAACTGAGAAAAGATATACACATTAATGATATAGCTTTTTTAATAATCTAAGAAAATAGTTATAGAATAAAAATCAACCTAGAATTAGATTTAAAGATAAATAAGATAACACTTGCATATTTTTTTAACAAAAAGAAAAGTTGTTTAAATAAATAAAAATTAGTTATTCAGATTTTATTTTTATAACAACCACTAATTATCTCTAAGAAGATATTATGTTTATAAAAACTGCCAACTATTTCTCTCTTTTCTTAAGAATCACTAGTACAAAAAGGACATTTAATCGCGGTTGCATAAGACATACAAGCGCGGTTGTCCAACCGCGATGAATTCAAATGCGATAAAAAGTATTGAAGATACAAACGCGGTTGTACAACCACGATGAAAAGTATAACATACCACCGCGGTTCATAAGAAACCGCGCTGGTATGACACATACAAACACGGTTGTAGCAGAAAATCGCGCTAGTATGGTACATACAAATGCGGTTGTCTATACCAACCGCGGTGGTATGTCTTTTATATTTTAAAACTAAAAAAAAAATTAAAGAATGTCTTTGGCCTAGCAGATAAAGCGTTTGATTTCCAATAAGAGGTTGTGGGTTCGAATCCCTTTTTGTACATTTTTGTTTAGCCGCTGCAACCTTAAAAAACTTCTATTAATTTCGAATTAACAATAACTGCAGCAACTTGTATTAATTTCGAATCTACAATAAGCAAATGAACAATCTCAAAATAGCAACTTCAAATCTACAATAAGCAAATGAACAATCTCAAAATAGCTGCTGAGAACGCCCCTTCAACGTTGAACCCCTCCTTCTTCCTGCAAGAACCCCTTCAACGCTGAACCCCCTTCACCCCTTCTTCCTGCAAGAACCCCCTTCGAAGCAATAACCCCTTCTTCCTGCAAGAACCCCCTTCAACGCTGCTGAAGCAATAACCCCTTCTTCCTCCTAAACGCAAAACCAAAACAGGGGAAAGAAAAACCAAAACAGCGGAAACCGAAAGGCAAAGGCAGAAAAGAAAACAGCGGAAAGAATAGGGGGGAGAGAGAGCTACGAGGGGGCGAGAGAGCGGTAGCCCTAAAAAAAGATAAGAGTGGAAGGGGGAGAGAGCGGCAGCCCTAAAAAAGGAGAGAAGAGTGATGGAGCCCTAAAAAAAAATAAATACAAATGCGGTTCTTAGTAGGAACCGCGTTAGTATCTCCTTACCATCGCGATTCTCTTTTTAACCGCGTTGGTATGGTTATAATTAATTTCAAAAATGCCACCGCGTTATTTTTTATTGCGGTTATTTTTTAACCGCGATTATATCCCGTCTTTAAATGTGTTTTTTTCACTAGTGAATATATACAGTTTCATTCTTATGAGAACCACCATCTCTCAAATAATTTCTCTTTAAAATTTTCTACATTCTCTCTAGATTTGGGACAATCAGACGTCATCCCTAGATTCCTAGCGTTGAGTAGATCAAGAGTGTCCAATCAGATTCTTGAACAGAGTTAGGTTGCCCGTGATTTTAGACTTTTTGAGTATCTTTACTCTATAGAGGTAAGAAAAGCTAGTTGTATGTTTTTAGTAGATATTGTATTTACTTGTTTTGAGAATTCGAGTAAGTGAAGCTAGTTGTATGTTTTTATTTAAATATTGTAATTACTTTTCTTGTGAATTTGTATAAGGGAAGCTAGTTGTATGTTTTTATAGATATTATAATTACTTGTTTTGTGAATTTGGATAAAGGAAGTTAGTTTGATTGTTTTTCATAAATATTGTAATTATTTGTTCATTAATAAATTGGATGAATGTTTATGTATTGTATGATGTAGTATCAATGTTTGTGAATGATGTGGTGTGTGATCGAGATATAGTATTTTCAGGAAAGGAGATACCCGTGTTGAGATTATTAGGATGTGCACTGTTTGGGAATTCAGAGGTATCCTGATTCTACTGGTACATTGAATTCACATAGATGAAGATTACTAGTTAGTAAGAGTTGAAGGAGGTTCATATGGCCATATTTGAGGTTTAAAATATGAGCCCGATTGAAATAGGACATATGAATTAACCCTGTGCATATGGGATCCGATGTTTGAAATATGAGCCCGATCGGAACAAATGGTTGGTATATGACAGGTACACACCTCTAAGTCTAACTCAATGCACGAGTCTTTTGGAAGTAGATAGTCTAGTGTCCTTGTATGTGAGATGAATTATGAAAGTTTGAATTGTTGTTGTTTAATTGAGATATAAATTTAATTTATGAAAATCTATTTTTTAAAACTCTCTAGCTTACCTTTATTTTTGTTATGGTCTTTGTTTTGTTTTTAAATCTACGATGATAGTGTATATTACACGTGAACAAAGGATTTTTGACAGGTGGTGTGAATCCCAAATGAACTGTTGAAGAAACTTTATCTTATTTTATTTATAATTTTACAAAAATATTTTTATTAAATCTTATTTAGAAAAGTATATTTTAAAATATATTATGAAAGTATAGATTTTTATATTCAAATTTATTATATAATTTTATATAAACTATTATATGAAAAAAAAACTCTGAAAGCAGATATTATAGAGTATACAGTAAATTTGAATAACATTTTATTTAACTTTTTCATATTACTTTGAGATTTTTTTATAAGAAAAAGAACTTAAACTTATTATATTTGATAAAAAAATATATATAATAACTAATTAATAATAGTATGTTATATCCATTCCGGACACCAATCCATACAGAAAACAACCATTTTGTATATGAAAAATTTTAAATATTTCCTTAACAAATTCATTTTAATAATTTAATTATATGTATATATATATATATATATTAATATTTTTAATTAGAAAATAAAAATACAATTAAAATATTAATATAATTGATCGAGAAATATTTACTTTCTTGTCAAGATATAACTTCTTTGTTTATATATCATAAATAGAAATGACACATAACCCCTACCAAAAAGATGAAAATGATTGAAAGGTGTAGCACTTTTATCAATCTAACTAGGAGGAAAAGTTCAATGATAGCGTTCGGCAAATTTTTGAAGACCCACATTATAAATATGAAAACAAAGACTTAACAATTGTCGAGGTTTTGGACGACGTGGACGCTCTCTGTATACGAACTTTTATAAAGTCTATTTACACACTAGATATTTTATGATTATTTTTAGGTTAATATAAAGTCTATTTACATACTAGATATTTTATGATTACTATACAGTTTGATGATTAGAAAATATTGTAGAATAGATTGTTGAAGTCTGTTAAGTCCTTTAAACGTTATGAAATTCATTATATCTTCTCATAACTGTTGATATTTTAGACAGTTTGTTTATGACCTATTAAACGGTATCGTGATTAGAAAATTACATATAAAATTTATATTTTGAATAAAAAAATCTAGTTAAATGATTTATTTATTCTAATAATGATGAGAACAATGCAATAGTAAATTTTCTTAATATTTTCATGTTTGTTTGAATCAATTAATTGCGAAAAATAAAACCTTTCAAAAAAGAAAAAAAAATATATATATATATACACACTAAAAGCTTGTTTAATCAAATAGAGATCGTATATAAAAAATAAAAATATATATTTACACTTTTTGTGGAAAAAAAAATATTGAGAGTGTGTTTTTAGGAAATAAAAATATTTTAATTATTTTATGAATTATCTTGTTTAAACAGATTTAATCAACTGTAATATATTATAAGTATTTTTAAACAAGCACAAGTTAAATGAAACTATCAGTGTTTCATTCATGTCTTTTTTTATATCTTTAAAATCCATATTTTTTAAATAAATTTGTTTAAATTAAGTCTTGCAAGTATATTTTTAATATATTACGAATATGTTTGATTTAAAAAAAACAATTTAAATAAATTGAAAATCTTCAGTAATATATTATAATATAATATGTTATCTGAAATGAAAATATTTTTCTTATTGTTTTTATTTATTTTTATTAATCTATATTTTAAATATTTTTGGATTAGTTTCTTAATAGTTTCGAAGCAAAAACATATTGAAAAATTGTAAGTCTTAACTTTCTGTTTTAAGTGTCTATAACTAAAAAACACAAAGATACGACGATATTACAAAATCCCAAATTAACCAATTTAAGTGTTAAAGAACAAATTAAAAAAAAAAATATATATATATATATATATATAAAGATTGAAGGAAAAAAACAAAGGAAAAAGTACACGTCTAGTTTTTTGAATTTTGTGCTATATTATTGTAATTTTTTTTATAATGTGAAGTTATATCTTTGTGAGCTTCATTTCACTATTAGACAAATTGTTAATAGTGACAAAAAAATTGGTCACTAAATGACCAAACTCGGTCATTGATTAAAGCAGTGACCGATTTAATGACCAAACACATCAGTTACTATTTTGTTGGTCGTTGATGTATAGTGACCGATTCTATAACCGAATCTGTGACTGATTTAAAAAATTAGAGGATATTATTTTTTGCTTGAGAGAACCTATAACTATTAGACCAAAACCTTTCAGTCATGTTACGATTATTATTATACTTATTATTATAATTACAATTATAATTATTATTAATATGATAAATATAAATATTATTATTATTATTGTTGTTATTATTATTATTATTAATATTATTATTAATATTATTATTAATATTATTATTACTATTATTATTATTATTATTGTAATTATTATTATTGTTATTATTATATTTATTATTATTATTATTCTTACTATTATTATTATTTTTATAATTATTATTATCAATAAAATTATTATTATTATCTGTGGTCGAATCAGTGATCGAATTTGTGACCGAATTTATTAATAAATATGTAATCGAATCTCTGACCGAATCAGTGACTGAAATCACTAACCGAAATCACTGACCGAATCACTAACCGAATTCGTGACCAAATTTTTCAGTCATTAATCCGTTACTAATAATGACTAAATTGTTTCAGTCACTAATAAAGTTACTGATAGTAATAAAAAAATTGGTTACTAATTTCGATCACTATTCAGCAATTTTCTAATAGTGACTCTCTTTGAGAGTATTTTTTATTTTTTTTTAGAGTTCTTAATCTGAAGGAGAGGTTAAAAAGGTATAACCTGAAAAGGTGATATATAATACTCTTTGTAACTTGGAAAAATGAAAATACTTGTTGTAATGTGAAAATGTGAAAATACTCTTTGTAACCAAGTGTGTTGGTTAGTCTAATCTCTTAAATAGTTGTTGAGGAAGACTAAATGTAGTCTTGACTTAGGTGAATCATGATAAACTCTTGTGTATAACTTATTATTGCTCATTATTTGATTCTTATTATGATCTATTAGATGGTTTTCAAATATTTCTACTAGACGATCCATTAAATAATTTATTTTTTATCTATTGTAAAAGGAGTTTAAAACTTTATTCAATTCCCCCTTTGGAAGTGACTATACCTACAACACTACTTTGTACATTAAATATAAATGAGAAAACAAAAACTTAGGTATCTCATTATCTTTACCAAATTTTCATTTTTAAAAACGTACGTCATAAATGTTGTACAACATAAGTGGAGAGAACGAATAACGCTTTTTATTACTTTACTTCTAGTGCATCGTAGAAATCGTAAAAAAAAAAAAAAAAAATCATTTAAACATCAAAATCTCCACTTTAAACGATTAAGAAATTAACATTCACTTAAAGCTTATGATCATTGTAAGTGACATCTTTAAACTCCACAATATTTGTTGAAGCGAAAATGTGCGCGAGATAGCTTAAGTAAGATGTTTGTAATGAGAATGCACTGTCAAAAAGAATTATTAAATTATCATCCTTTAAACAAATGTCATCTTTTGCTTAAGCAAGAGAGAAAACGTTTAAGTTAGAGTACATTATCAAAGAAATGATTACTTAAGGATGTATACTTTCGTTTAAGTGATAATTAACCGCTTAAACATGTATATATGATTATGCTTAAGCAGTAGTTTACAAAAATAAATTAATTACATTATTTTCAAAAATTATGTAATAATTAATATTAGTGATATCTGTTTATGACATATATTTACTGAAGTGTTATATAATTTCATTGCTAAAAATTAATTTACAATTTAAGTACATATTTAAAATAAGTAAAAATAAACAAAATTAAGACAAGAGGTCGCATCAGTCTAATATGTGGACATGATATCTCATACAACAAGTACTAAACTCTGAGGTGTATAAATGATTACGATATTATCTTTCATCCATAACATTAAAGTAGTAAATTATAATTTTTTTTATATTACTCAAATTTTCATTTTCTAATTTTTAATTAACATGTGACTTAAATTCATTCCTATTAATATATAACACAGTAAATGCAATATTAATTAAAAATGTTTAACACGATAATCTTCCACCATATACAATGCATTATAATAAAGTGGCTCCTTCCATATTCAATTGCTTATAAATAAAGCCAAATAATCTGAGGATCCATACTCCAAATAGACCAAGTAGTTTAGGCAGCAAATAATGGAATCCCACAATGAAGAGCATGCTGCGAAACTACTTAGGGCTCAAACACACATATGGAATCATATTTTTAGCTTCATAAACTCCATGTCCCTTAAGTGTATT
>Ga0209489_105419_pt1 | contig 22129 bp, 11 predicted proteins | sample SiratrowhiteBW_FD_187527 | JGI IMG/M metagenome (GOLD analysis project Ga0209489, IMG submission 187527) | Root nodule microbial communities of legume samples collected from California, USA - Siratro white BW (SPAdes) (version 2) | ecosystem: Host-associated > Plants > Roots > Nodule | place...
GTTTTTTTTTTTTTTTTAATAACTCGTTATTTCCCCTTCTTGGAAAATGGCTCCAATGTCCTCTTTTTATTACTGTATTGGATATCCACTTCTTTAAAACAATGGTAACGATTTGTTTCTCATAACTTTAAAAGTATGTCTTGGGTACTATATTGGGTATCCACTTTTTCAAAAAAAGATCTTAACAATTTGCTTTTCATAACTTCAAAAATATGTCTTTGATATCATTTGGAACAAATGTTACACAATGACATTTTCCCTTGTTTAAGAAAGATGATGTTTCATTCTTGCAACACCACCCCAACAAATATGCAATTTGTTTCTTTCTTTAGCTTTGCTTGACTCATTATCCCTATCAACAAAATCAAACAAACAGTAGGTAATTTTTTTTTCCTTAAAAGAACAAAATAAACAAAATCCTTAAAAAGTTCATTTTTATAGAAAAAAGAGAAAGAAAGAAAAGAATAGAAAAGTAGACATTTTTTCACAAAAAAATAGAAAAAATAGTGATGTGGTATTAATTATCACAATTTTCACTTTTAAAAGGTAGAAAAGTAGACATTTTGAAACAAGTAGGTCTCTTACCTACACATACGTATGTTTTGAAAAGTACATATAGGCGTAGTCTGCAAATGCATAATGTGACAATAAAGTAATACCTTTTAACTTTTTATAATTATATTTCATTTTTATATACAATATTAATTATTTGTTAGTGATTCTTTTATTTTTTTAAATTACATTTTAAAATATATTCTTGTATTTTTTATTTTTATTTTTATATAAAACTATTTAAGTTTTTGTTTATTTTATTTTTTATATAAAATATTTTAAGTACTTGTTTTACTTTATCATATAAGAATACGATTGTTTAAGTAAATGTTTATATACATTTTTTATTTTTTAATATATAATTGTTCTTGCATTTGTTATTATATTTTTGTTTCTTTCTTTTTTTTATATATAAAAGTATCTTTTTAAGGATTTTGTTCTTTTAGGCCTCACTTATTGTTTGTTTGATTTTGTTGTTAGAGGTAATGAGTCGGGCAAAGTGAAAGAAAGAAATAGGTGTATGTATTGTTCACATGCTTGTTGGATGATGTTGAAAGAATGAAATATCATCTTGCTGAAATAGAGAAAAATGTCATTACATGTACATGTGTTCCAAATGATGTCAAATTTTAAGTTATTAGAAGATAGAGAAAAAAAAAATAAAGAAGCGAATCATCAAGATTATTTTGAAGAAGTGGATATCTAAGATAAAAAGGGACATTGGAGTCATTTTCTAGGAAGGGAAATAAGGAGTTATAAAGCAAAAAAAACCATGAATAAAATGCTTAAAGACAGAGAATTTGTCTAGACATTTGCAAATGCATATATGGCAATGCTTTGCCATTTATTTTGGTAAGAATATCCTTATTTTGCTGAATATGGAAAGGGTTTAAAGCCTCCATGATGTTAGAGTGTCTTATTTGAAATGGTGGTTGACCATATCCAAGCTAGTTTGTATAAATATTAGGTAGAAAGTGAAAAGTGGAGTTATACTTTAATGTGTAATGGTTGGACAGATGAAAAAGGGAAGTCTCTTACCAACCTTTTGATGAATAGTCAAAGTGGAATAATTTTCTTATAATCTATTAATACTAGTAATGTGATCAAGGATGCCAAACAAATGTTTGAATTATTAGATTTGATGTAGAAGAAATTGGGGAGGATAATGTTGTCCAAGTTGTGACAGATGATGCTTCTAATTTTGTTGCAGTTGGTAAAATGTTAGAGGAGAAGAGATAAAATTATTTTGATCTCCTTGTGCAGCACATTACCTTAATTTAATTCTTAAAGACATTGATTATATCTTATAATACCATTTCAAATGCCAAAAATGTCACAACTTTCATTTATAGGCAAACATGGGTCTTAAAATGTATAGAAAGTATTCCAAAGAAAAAGTATTAGCTCGACCAATAGACACAAGATTTGCAACTACTTTTCTTACCCTACAATTCATAGCACAATAGAAAAATGCTCTTCGAGATATGCTTGTTTCAAAAGAATTATGCTAGTGAAAATGAAGGTAGACAAGTGTTGAACATTGTTTTATATGATGATAGATTCTAGAAATCCATCCAATATTGTTTGAAGTGTGTAATTCCAATTGTAAAAGTATTAAGGCTTGTAGATGGAGACTCAAAACCTGTTATGTCATATATCTATGAAGTTATGGATGGAGCTAAAGAACAAATATCTGCAAATTTCAAGAATCAAGACTCTCGATACAAATAGGTATGGAAAATAATTAATACTCGTTGGAATTTGCAATTACACAAGCCTCTTCATGTTGGTGCTTACTACCTTAATCCTAAGTAACTATTATTAATCATTATTGCAAATTAATAATGTTTTTTATTTCAATTTTTTTTATTAGATTTTATTATGACAAAAATTTCAATGCGAATAGTGAAGTTTTATATGAGAGCATTGATAAAATAATCTAAATAGAAGGACTAGATTTTAACTTGATAAAAAAAAAAAACACAGATTGTTTGGAAGAAGCATGGCATTGGATACTAGGGATAAGAAGTAGCCTAGTAAATCATTTAGTTAATCTTCACGGTTTTATAAAAAGTATAACAGTCTGGAGCACATTTAGTGTTACTTTTTTATTTGAAATTGCAACTCTTTGGTGGGATAGTTATGGTGGAGAAGGTATAGAGTTACAAAATCTAGTAACGAGAGTTTTCTCACTTGTAGTGTTATTGGGTGTGAAAAAAATTGAAGAATATTTGGTCAAGCGCATGCTAAAAGAAGAAACCACTTAGAACAACAAAGATTAAATGCTCTTGTCTTTATTAAGTACAACCTTCAACTTGAGATAAGGCAAAAGGTTAGAGAGGAAAAAAAGGGACCATATATATTTATGTGATGTTGAATTAGATGATGAAGAGATTACTGAAAAGGAGGATCCTTGCCTACCAAACGATGTTTAACGGATGAATATAAATGAATTTTTTACTCTTGAAGAGGGAACTCCTAGAAAGAAGAGGAAAAGAGGTATTAGTTTAAACTACAAATATAGTAAATTTTATAATACTTATAATATATTTTTTTTCTTTAATAGGTCCAAGAAATTTAACTTAATTATATTATTATTTCAACAGTATTTTACTTAACAACATCATTGAAATATTGAATTAGAATGTTATTTTTGTACATTATTATTTTTTCATATGAAGTACACTCCTTACATGTTTACGAGTTGAGTTTATGGTGTAATACTCTAAAAAATAGTTTTAGAATAAAACGTATTAGAACCTAGAATTTATCTTTAGATATAATTACGATGACATCTAAATATATTTGTTTAAAAGAGAAACGTTTATATAAATAGGAAAACCAATATTTAGGTTTCGTTTTTATAAAATCCACTATCTCTCTAAAATTGTTTTCCTTCACAGTTCTCTGCCTTCTCTATAGATTTTTTAGATCATCTGTCATCATACTACTAATGATCAAAGCTTGCCATCAGACTCGTGGCGGTGACTAGAGTAAGACTGTCTAATCAGAAATCTTAGATTGAGTAAGTTTATTTTTTGCCCATTTTTCCTTTAAGTCGGTTTTCAAGTCTTTCTAGTCACTCGAGTCTAGATTGTGATTACATGTAGTGTTTTTATCATCAGGATTAGTTTTTGTTAATTTAGGGTTTTAGTGATGTGTTCTTATCGTTGATCAGGATTCTGTAGTGCATGTTAGGCTATCTTAAGTTTTTAGAGCTCTTTTTAAATTTAGGTAAGGGAAGCTAGTTTTATTTTACCATAGAACTCTGGTTAGAAGATCGAGATGTGGGGGTGACGTGGTCACTAGTTCCAAACTTTCTTGCAGGTATTGATTGTGGAATTTCATGTTTGATGGTTTTGAAGTTTTGTGAATTGAGAAATTATTTTAAAAGTAATTATTGTATAAAATATTGTTAATTGATGTGAGCTGTGATCATGATATAATAACTTCAGGAAAGGAGATACTCGTGTTGAAATTGTTTAGAATGAACATTTATTTGTGGATTTGATCAATAAAGAGGTATTCTAACTCTATTGGTATATTGGAATCATATAGATGAAAATATTTAGGTAGTGAGAGTCGAAGGAGGTTCATATGACTGCGCTATGGTGTGGAAAAAAAATGATTGGACCAAATCATATATATCATATGGATTAACCCTATCATATGAGTATGATGTGATTCATTTTGAATTGAAGGTTGTGTGGTTTTCCCGGTTGGGAGTCATGTGACAGGTGTAGACCTCTGAATCCTATTCAATGTACAAGTCTTTTGAAAGTAAAGTCAAATGTCTTTGTATATGAGTTAGTGTATGTATGATAGTTAGTGTATGTATGATACGAGTTACTATAGAAACTTGATGTGTTGTAGTTTTGCTGGGATAAAAATTTAATTTATGATTATATATTTTAAAACTATCTGACTTACAATTCTTTTTGTGTGGTTTTGTTTTGTTTTGTTATTCATTTAAATATATGATCGATTGTGCACATGAGCAGAGAATTTGAGAGGTGATGTGACTCCTCATTAAGATGATAAAGAAGTTTTATTTTATTTTATTTTTTGATTAAATTAATATATTTCTATTAAATCTTCGGTGAAGAAGTATATTTTGAAATATTATGAATATATAGATATTTATGTTTAGGTTTATTATAATTTTTTTGTGTTATATATTTTCTATTATATGAAAATTATGAAATATTACATACGAAGCTCCCACGAGTTCTACATAAACTTTTAAGTTTGATAATCTTGTTTATAATTTCTTTTTTTTTTGGGGGACTTAAACGTGAAAGAATCTTTTACAAGTAAATCTCTTTTAGTATTTACTAACAACTTAATGATTAATCATCAATGATGAAGTTCAAATTTTCGAAAATACCACTCTTTTCACCTAAGGAGAACAACTCTCATTTATAATAAGAATGGTTCCTTTGTTAATAAAAAAGAAAAAAAAATGCTAATATGTTAATAAAATATTTAATATTATACACTATTGAAAATAACAAATATTTAATTATTGCAAAATAGAAAATAAAATTATTCATTATAATATAATATTATATAAGAAAGATAAAAATGCATCTTTTGATAAAATAATTATACAACAAATCATAAAAGTAATCAAAACCAAACAGTAAATTAATTTAATTGAATTCAGATTTTTTGTCTTCAAACCTAATGAAATTGAACCGCGTAAAATTTTTCTGTTTGATTCAAATATATTTTTAATTCAAATTTGAATCAAACTCTTGTGGAAACAAGTCTCGTAAATGGGTTATATATGCTTAGACTTCCAATGATGTAAAGAAATTGACTATATTTACACTTTATATGGTTTATATTTATGTATGTTGAGACACAAATTTTTAACGGTTTTAAATATATTCGAAGAGATGACATATATCCTTTTATATTGTTTTATGTTAAATTGTATTGTATGTTTTAAATTGATGTATAAGTTGTTTAACTACAAAAATGCATATATTTTCTGCCACATAGAAGTAATGAGTTATCAAGATTTTTTGAAAACATAATTTGTGATTTTTTTTTCTTTTAGATAAGTAATAAATAAAAAAAAGGGACAACACATCTTTCGTACTCATAACTGAAGTGTTATATTCTCCTATTTGAATTAGAATTTGACCTTAGTAACCTATGCTGGTTTTTAAAGTATACCTTTATCATATATCAAGGTGAAATTCTAATTATAGTTAAAATAACAACAAAAAACCTAATTAAACTACATTTGAGTTTTGTTGATCCATTTATCCATGAGATCTAACAAATTTAATATGAATTATCTAATTTGTTTATTACATATATACCTCACATGTCACCGGCGCCCATTGAAAGTTGAAATATGAAAAATGAATATAAAAGGTGCCATGATTTAGTGGCAAATTCACTAAGCATATTGGTAACTAGAAAATCTAAAAAACAGAAAAAATGGTTGCATCCAATAACTGTACAGGAGCGTAAATTTTTTTATTTGAGTAAACAAATTATCGAAACTAGAGACACGAGGCGAGGAACAAAAGGAGCTTATAGGAAAAAACAGCTTTAGTTCTAGCAATGGCCTCCTCAAACGAACTTTTCTATGCTTGTGGTCAACGTTGACTTGGGCACAGCACCAATAACTGTATCTTTCTTCTCACCATTCTTGAAGATCATAACAGTGGGAATGCTTCGAATTCCATACCGAGTTGCAGTTGAAGGGCTCTCATCAGTGTTGAGTTTGTAACATTTGAGCTTCCCAGAATATTGCTTTGCAAGCTCATCAATTATAGGGTGAATCATTCGGCAGGGACCACACCATGGAGCCCAGAATTCAACCAGAACAGCAGAATCACATTCAAGGACAAGGGATTGCCAATTTGCATCAGTTATAGGAGCCACTGTAATTTACAATAACAGAAATTATTTCATTCCAATTTGCAAAACTTTCAATTGCTATTTTCTCAAATATGCAAAAATTTCTCTTCAAGTGAACAGAAAGAGGTTGTATATCCACAAGAATTATATTGCATTGTAGTGTTACTGTGCTGAAATGGAGAACATGAAAACCAGATAAAAAATCCACAGACAGAACAATAGAAAACACAAGTAGAAACAAATATTTGTTGATTAACCTGGCATGTGATCCATGTTCGGGAATTGATAAGTTTTAGGTAGGTTAACAAGGGCATAATACAACTCTCTTCGTTGACCTGGGCTTGAAACTAGCTATGAAACCATAGGGCAGAGTTTAATTTGTCCTTATGTTGATTAATAATTCAATAAACATACGCAGACAAAAGCAAGACCTTCTTCTTAGGTTTATTCAATCTATGCAAAGGAAATTCGCAAAAGATAAAATTTAAGATAAACAACTTAGGGGAAATATAAAAGTTCAGTTCGATTACTGCAATGAAAATTAAATTTTAATTGGAAAATAATACCTAACCCATTTAGGATACTACACCTAAGTTTGTTATACATGAAAACTATGGATCCTTTGCATTTTATTTCACCCATTTTGATTAACACAGCAAATAGCTAGATGAACTATTGACACTGGTTCAATTAAAAATCACTATTTCTAACAAAACCTGCCATTTTATTACATCGTGGTTTCAGAATTTTAACATTAATCCAAGACCATTTCCTACACAACCTAAATATCCCAATGTCAATGTACTCCGTACAACAAAGGAAAATATCAAATCAATCAGTTTAAGTGAAAAATAATTATTATAATTCAACCATTAGTTTACATTCAAAACTACTTTCTACGTCAAGTTCTCGGATGGTGTTAGTTCAAACCCCAAGTCTAAAATCATCTCAAAGTCTAAAATTATGCAATACATAATTTCATTTGTAAAATTTTCTGACTTCTTTAAAAGATTATTTTTCAATTCCACAACCAATTTTAACTCTAGAAAAATTATTCTTCGATTATAATTTCGACATCAAAAGTCCAACGATTAAGCAACAATTTCCCACATTTTTTTATTTTATTTAATCTGTTACAGCGAAAACATGAGCCACTACGAAAAAAACATTAAAGTTCTTTCAGTTCCACTGTCTGAAAATAGATCAATTTCATTTTTTAAGAAAATAACATGCATCTGTTCGCTGTTAAAAACGAACATATATATTTTTAAATTACGATTTCAAAATTAAAAAATATATACTGAAGCAAACGAAAGAAGAAGAAAAACTGACCATCGACGGTGGTATCCTGAGCCTCGCACACAACGCGCACGGAGTGCGAGGCCATTCTGGGAGACGATGCCGCCACGAATCGCGCGGCGGTTGGTCTGAGTCTGAGGCCGACGCACTGCGGGACCCTGGCGGAGGTGGGGCGAGCGGCGACGGGGGAGACGGCGGCGGAAGGGAGGCCAAGGACGGCGAGAGAGTCGAAGAGTGTGGCCATGGTGGAAGGAAGCAAAGATCTGGGTTGAGTGAAGTGTAGTGCTGTGTTGTATGGATGAGGATGAGCTCGAAGGACTAGTGCGGAAATGTTTGATTTTTTTTTTTTATCAAATACAAATAAACCAATAAATAGTATGTTTATGTATTTACCTTTTTCTTAATTAAATTTAAGTATATTAAAATTTATAAATTTAGGTATTTTAAGTGAGTTTTTATCTTAAGTTTTATTCTATTAAATCTTTAAAATATTATTTATTTTTTATAAGTACTGTTTTAATCTTGTAATAAATAGATGACATGTCTTAAACTTATCAATTAATTTACACCTTTCTTTTTTACCTTTTAAGTGTAAGTTGATCAAGAAGTTGGACGAATTAGAAAGGAAAGGAACAAGTTGGAAACGAGGAAACAGAAGTAATATCACATTATTTGTCATCCCACTAACAACAAAATCAAAGGGCCAAGTACTTGGAACAAAATAAAAAATATTTTGAGAACTCAATAAAACGGATTTTTCAATAGAGATTCAATTAAAAATATCAAAATTTACGAACTACTTAAAACTTAATTAAACATTTTTTTTGTTTAGAATTCAAAATTATGGCTTTTATCTACTTGGTGTAGATGAAATTTGATTTTTGATAATTGACGAGGGTCTCAATTGGCTCCTAAGATGCTATGGAAAGTCCACTCTAAACCCTTAATATCACACCACACAAGAAAGGAGACCAAGCTTTCAAGGTGAGCTTTGGTTGGTGTTTTAGGTCTTTATGGGAGGTGGTGAGATTAGAATGGTGAAGGCTTAGCTAAGATTACACAAAATATGTAAGAAATGGAATGGAAAGAGACAATGGGTGAAGGTGCAAATGGAAAATGAAAATGGAAGAAGGGTAAGGAAGGGTGGTGAGTTACAAACATTTTTATAGGCATGTTAAGACTGCTTGTCATCATTGTGGTAAGTCTGGAAACTCTAATGTTAGATGCAAACACAAGGCAATCATCCCTAACTAACAACAGAGGATCCAAGAAAATGTGAGCAACAAAGAGTTAATAATTCTTGTTGTAGGTAAACATCATGGACTTAAAGCATTTATTCCAAGATTTTAAGCAATTTGAAGAAGGCAATAGAATAGACTGATAGGAAACAATTAGATCTAGAAAAGTTTCGTTATGCATGCCTATATGTCAAAGTCAACAGAAGTAAAAAGTCATCAATTGTTGAAAAAAAGAATCAATCACAAGCCCCCTAACAACCTTGACAACCTTAATCATTATATCTAAATTTCTTCCTATAGTGCACCTTCCAAACTCTATACTTCTCATTAACATTTGGTCTAACACAATAACAGGTTGACAAACCTCGAGCCTTCTTTATAGCAAATGAATATTTCGGAGTTACATCAATACTTTGATTTAACACATCAAAATCAAAACCACATTAGTAGTTAAGAATAACCAAGTTCCAATACGAATTGGTTCAATACAAAGGAGGGAGGGGAGAGAACAAATTTTCATGGTCAAGTTTGAAACCTCTTAATTCTAAGAATTCTTCTTCACCATACCTCTTACTGCTCCATCTGCCTTGTAGTTTCATTTGGCTTCAGAGCAGGAACATAAACTTCCATCTAGTTACATGCATACCATACTTAATCATAAAATAAGAAGACCGATATCATAATCACAATATATTCTAAAATCTACTATCCACATGATGGAACAACCTATAGTAGATCCCTAACAACACAAGTATTAAGAGCTGAACATGAGTGCCTGTACAGTCTGTGCAGTAAAATGTCTTCAAAATAAGAGAAGACACAAAATGATACAACATAGGAGAAAGATGGAAAGTCTGTTCAGAGACTTGTCAATCTGCATTTCTTGCCTTCTCATTCTAGGACTGCCATTTCCATTATGAGGGTATGAAAACAAGTTCGCATCTGAGACCCCAAAAATTCTTGTCAAGACCATCTCCCCAAACATACCAATCATAGGATTAAAGAAGCTAGTCATAGCAGCACCTCCAAGATAAGGCAATCCATTGGTGCCATAGCTTCCATAGAGGTGAGGGAAGTACTGCTGATAAGGAAATGGTCTTGACTGTGACTGGAAATAACTTGAACGAAGTTGCTGGCCAGAATGTTCTGGTGCACGAGCAGAAGCTAACATATCATTCAAGCTGTAAGGAGGTGGCCTGTGAGGTATTCCTAGACTCATCTGGAGTTTTTTGGCTTTTGATTCTGAATTTGAGGCTCCACGGCCATAGAGGGGGACTAAAGAGGTGTGAGAGATCTGAGATTTGCAAACTGGGCATGTCTGCTGCTGCTCTGGTTCACCAGAAGAGTTTTGAACATCAAGCCACTTGTATATGCATGGCCAACAGTAAAGGTGACCACAGAGTGTAACCACAGGTTCATGTGCTGATTCCAAACAAATATTGCAATCAAAACAATCATTTTCACCAGTAGAGACTGTTGGCTCTGCTGAAATGGATTTTGATTTTTGCTTTAGGGAGACTTCCCCATTGGTGTCCAAGTATTTAGATTCCATGGTATTTCTTCCAGAATATACAATCTATTAAAATATTTGAAAAGCGTTAGAAAGCAGAAATTTTGTTAAACAGACCATATCTAGAAGTATAACAAGTCAGATCAGAGATCCAAATGACAACTAAAACTAAAACAAACTGCCTATTGATAATTTACCCAAATGAGCATGCCACAAAAGCTATTTATCATTAGCAGGCAGGCACCTTAAATATTTTCTTTTAACCTATAAATTATGAATTTGAAGTAATAACTGAGGATCACAGAACATATATCTATTCACACAGAAGAACCAAAGGTTCCCCCAAAGTCAAATAAAATTGCTTAAGAAATTATCATTTTATGATTGAAAACTACGCTAAACTTCCATATATCCTCATACATTACAAATTAAATAACAACATTTCATCGTGGTAAACCACAAATCAAATTTATGTGCTCATAGATCCTTTGCCAACAACATGAAAGCGAAAGTTCCTCATTTTGGAGTCAACAATAATCTCTTGATCAATAAAACGCCATATATAACAATTTTAGTGATGAACCAGCAAGAGAGATACAAGCTTGTATCAACATTAATTTTCATAGAACAATCCCAACAAACTTTTTTCCCTCAAGAACACGAAAAATATGAAAGAAAAACCTCAACACAAATTAGGTTTATTCCACGATTATTCATGATCAATTCCCAGTTTCCCATCCCATTATACTAAATTGAAACAAAAAGTAATGCAGATTCAATCCTCAATTTCAGAGAGCATTGAACGGAACCCTAAAAGCCAATACCCATCTGAAAAAAATCCAATTTTGAGCCCAAAATCCCCAAGAAAAACAGAAATTAACGTTATCACATATGACAACAATGGCAGCAAAAAACCAATGGGTAAGAAAGGAAGTACCTTTACAACAGAAGAAAAAGTGCCAACAAAGAACGCAATGGGTGAAAGAAACAAGAGGAGAAAAAAAGGTAGCAGGGAAAGAAAGTGAAATAGAAGAAAAGCGTTATGGGGAGAGTAAGAGAGAATTGGAATGTGACAGAAAGAATGGAGGGGAGTTAAATGTGGAAGAAGAAGATTGTGTTGCGGGAAGAATGAGTGGGAATGTGGTGGTGCCACCCGTGTATATATTTAATATTTTTTTACTAACTATTAATTGATAAAAATAAAATAACTTTGTTTGTTTGTTATTTATTTTTTATCAGTTGTTTGTTTCTTTGTTTTTTTTTTTTCAGTTGTTTGCTTTTTTTTAACAACAAGAAAAACTATCAATTATTTTCTTACCTAAAACGCCCATAAAATGCGCAAAAATATTTAACATGTGAGACAATTTTGTTTTAAAATGAGATTATTACAAATTCATATGAGACAAGTTTCCGAAAAGGCTATTAGGTCGTACTAGATTTATTTTAAAATATGCATTAACCAAATTAAAATTATATTTTCGAATAAGTATACTTTATCTTGTATATTTATGTCGGAACTATTTCATATAAGTAATTTGCATAATAAAATATTTTGTTAAATATCATTGTATATTGTGGAAATTAAACTATAAACTAGATTAAAAATAATCCGTATAATATCATGTCTAAGCTTTTGTTCTTATGATAATTATTTTAAAAATTATATTACTAATTCATTTACAAATAATACTAACAATTATTTTTTATTAATTAAAAGTGTAAAACTTTCATATTAAAGTAAAAAAAATATAATCCTTAAATTCCTTTTACAAAATATTTAATGTAATTAATACCTTTTTGTCTTGTACATAAGGCACTTTTTTATATTTGTTTTTTCTAAGACTTTCGAATTATTTTCTAAATCAAAATCTGCTAAAGTACTTTAAATAAATGCTGTAAATTAATTAGATAAATAAAAGAGATTCATTTATCTCTAATAAAGATTGAAGAAGATAACTAACAAACATTAATTAATTAATGAAAATAATTAAATAATAAAAGTATATGACTTTCAATAATCTAAGGATAAGTTTAAAAATAATACATATTATTAATAATTTACTGCCACTAATAAAATCGATATAATTTATTTGTGTTATTAAATTAGTTAAAAGTGTATTAGAACGAGAAGAATACATAAATTCAAGATTATTATTACTTGAGTTAAAATAATTTTTTAACACAAATTCACAACGGAGTTAGGTTTAATTTTTATTTAAATAATATATAATATATAAATTTTACTAAAAAAATGTAAAAATAGGTTTAAAATACAATAAATAATGATTTATTTTAAGACCTTTTGAAATGTATCCTTTTGAAGATATATTATCGAATTATAATTTTACATTAAACAAAATATTTTCTAAAGTTTGGTTTATAAAGTTTTTTTTATTAGTATAATATGATAAAATGCAATAAAGATAAGTAAACGAAAGAAATATATATATTGAATTTTTATATTGGTCAATCTGATAGCAAAGATTGCATTCGACTCTTAATCAACTAATTGATTTTCATTATATAGACTACTACTATAAGTTACAAATTGGGTATTATTTGGAATGTAATAACTCATGATTAAAACTCAAGTATTATGTGGACATGTAGTCATTCTTGACTAAAAACCTAAGTATTTTTTTGAACTGAGTTACTCTTTATTATAAATGATTTAGGCTGAATTCAAGAAGGGAAGTGAATTGAGCTATACAGGATTCACAAAAACTAGTTCTAAGGATAAAATTCTTGAATTAAGACAATATATTGTAGTTTTGGTTAACAACCAAAAGAAAAAAATTAATAGCAATTCGCAAATAGTTAGATAAAATTCGTGTTATTATAATGACAAAAATTTAATTAATTCAATTTGTACTTCAGTGAATTTTAATTTCGCTGAGAATCAGAAGAACACAAGATTCAGTACAAAACACATAAAGACTGAATCTTGCATCCTCCAAGATTTAATAGTACACACTACAACACCCAACAATATGATAGAGTTAAATTATATGATGTTTTTGGGCTTATTTTCCTAATGAAATCAAATATTTCTAAGTTCGGAACCTGCTAGATCTCATGCTTTTATAAATAATTTGTTCTTTTATAAATAAGATGTTACTTAGTTTTTCTATCAAATATTACTCTAAATCTCATTAGTTTTGTCAAATAAATGACTAGGAAGCATTTGGATGAAAAAGAGCAAGCTTGGAGTCCCTAAGAGAACATAAAGACAAAATTGGAATGTTGATGCTGAAAGCTGGGTCGGGCGCCACTTTGCTAAAATAGGCTAAAATTGTTGAAATCGAAACAAAATCCAAATGCGCCCAACACCACTTATCTACGTTGGACACAATCCCCGAAAAACATATTCTATTTAAGAAACCTTTCACATTAGGATTTTGTATCGTTAACCATAGATCATAAAAAGTCAAATTTGGAGACAACTTTGGTGTTTCCATTGTGCTTATTGGTTGTTTGGTATTCTCATGGTTATTGGTTACGAGGAGCTTATTGTTGGGGTTAGATGTAATCATATGAAATTCTCATCCAATTATATTTGTGCTTATCTTATGTATTATCATAAATGATTTTCTTTCAATATATCAGTTTATTAATTCAGTGCTTATACTTGTTGTGTGGATCCATAACTCAATCATTGATTCTTAAGAGTATTGAAAAACATCTTTTGAATTTAGAACTAAATTAATTTACTCGATCAAAGCTCGTGTCTAGGAATAGAGTGTGATTCAATTGTTGTCATTAAGCTTCTTGTATTTATGCAATATTCATCTATATAATTGATCAAAGAATTGACGGTTAAGAGATAATTCCCAAACTCATCGACTGAGAAATCAAGTTTGAGTAATTTTGTAAATTGACATTGATTATTAACATAAAAGAAGAAAAATATATTTATACATGAGAATGATGTTTAGTAAAATCTAACCCTGACAATTTCATCTATTTTTCTTTTATCCTTTTTATGTGATCTAAGTGTTGATAAAATACCCTAAAAATATTTATGTTTTAATTTTATTTTTTTTCTCAACATTTAAATGATATTTATTATAATTGTACAGATTATTTTGTATTCATACACTATCATCATAACAAATTTTTGCTATCACTACATGTAACATCCTCAAAATTAGAACAAAAATTATATATATATATTAATGCTATTTTTACAATTAAAATTTCTGAAATACGATTACAGTATCCGTATCACCTGTGGACAACCGTATAAAAAACTCGAATTTAAAACAATTAAAGCATATTTAATTTATTATATCTTTGGATTAGTATTATTTTATATTATCATTAAAAATTCTCTTAATTGTTTTCAAATTTTTCTTTTATCTTTTCACTCTAATATTGTAATAAATATGTATTCCGTGTACCACAAAAGTCTAATATCGATAAAAAATAACGTACAACATAAATAATAACACGTATACTGTGTTGAATGCAACAAGAAGATTTATACTAAAAGAAAAAATAATAATAAACCCCTTTTCTACAAGTGATGGTGCAAATGATTAATTTGTATATAGTTTCTATGTCGTATCTGAGTTCAAGACAAGTTCCTCTCACGCATTAGAGATTCTAGCTTTCCAACATCTTCTGGAGTGTCAACACCATGCGCCTCATGATCAACCTTTATCACCTATATAGGAAAATGAAAAGAAACATTTTAATAAAGTGAACAAAAATGACATAATCTTGACGAGTATGAGTGTACAAATATTTCAGCAGCATTGTTGCTAGATAGATAAGAAAGGATAATTCAAATCGAATCAATTAGATGTCTAACTCAGGCCTATATGACATTACCAATCAATAGAAAGACTAACTATCTTGACATAAATGTCACTTAAATTTAGAATAACATTTTAAAAATATAGAATATAGTAAATGCATCATGATTATAAATGATGCTATTTATCTAAATAATAACTTTTGATGTAAATAACTAAGGACGCGACCAAAATAAAAAAAAAATTCGTGAACCTATAGTAGTTGATCTTATGCTAAAAATAATGGTTCATATAAAATTCAACTTAGTTCAAATAGAACCAATTCTTACGAACGTGAGTCATGTTGAGTCAACTCAACTCCTTCCAACAGAAATAGAGCACATCCAAATGCACCTCCAAACCAAATTTTGGATGCTATAATCAGTTACTTCAGTTTGAAAAGTATTTCAAAATTACTGCAGTCAAGAGGAACATGGCAGCCAAAAACCAAAACATCTGTTAGGAAACCCTTTGTCAAGAGGATTTATGTTAATGAGAAATTTAGGAGATGCAGGGCCCTCTGCCCCGTATAAGAGAAAGGCTATTATGGTAGTTGGTGTAATCAAATAAGAACAGAAAGAAGGACAAGAGAAATGTATCAGATAGGTCAAGTTGTTAGTGGGAGTTGCAGACTAGAAAACAAAGTTGTTAGTAGGAAGGGCCAGGTTTCTCAAAATTGTCCTTTTCTGGAGGGAATTCGAGAGACCTAGGCCTTTACAATAGGAACCCAAATTTATAATTGTAATTTGTGAACCTGTAGTTAAACTTTAGCCAAAAAAAAATAGTTCATATACAATTCAACTTGAGTTCAAACTTCAATTTGTATGAATTCTTATGGACTCAAATTGGGTTATGTTCGACTCAACTAGTTCCAGTAGTGGTAGAGAAAATCCAAGTACACCTCAAAACCAAGTTTTGGATGGTATAATCAGAAAACTTTTTCACTTGAGAAGGATTTCAAGATTACTGCAGTGCAGAAGAAAATGACTGTAATGATAAAAAAAAATCTGCTGGAAACCCCATATCAAGATAGTTTATGTTGAGGAGAAATAGGGGAACAGGAGGGATCAAGACCCTGGGGCATTATAACATAATAACGTGAAGCCTATTATGTTAGTGTAAAGTAAACAAATATAAATAGATAGGGGGGTATGTGAGAAAGGTATCAGATTAGTCAAGTTGTTAGTGGAAGCGATCAGGTTTCTCAAATTACTTAGAGGATTCATATTGTTCTTTTCTGCAGGTATTTTTAGAGACCTAAGACCTCCCAATATCAACACCCTACTCTACCCCCTTTCAATTTATAATTGTTTATTCTAAAACATACTTTCTGTTATATACTGCTAGAATACAACACCTCAGGGGCTTGATCCCCTATTCCCTTTCATAAAATAGAGTCATGGACCCTCTTACTATGGCTGTCACCAAGTGTTCAGAGTTCAATAGTCATTGGAGAACCTGAAATACGATGGTTGGACAACTCACATCACATCTGATGGCAAACCGACAACCAGAACTTATACATGGACTTGAAAGCCTATTTGAATATCATTAGAATATTTTATACGGTCAATTGAGAAATAGAATAATCAGGTAAAAAACTTGCACCTTAGTGGAATAAAGTTAAAACAAGGGCCTATATAAATAGCTCAGGTACCTTCATCTTGTAGCCATTTTCAAGGACTTTAAGCTGCTCCAAATCCTCCTCTAGTTGCAAAGGAGTAGGTTGAAGATCAGGGTATATCCTTAGAAACTTTGCATCATAGCTCTAGTAGATTCATCGACAGAAAAACTATTAACTCACAATGAAGCAAATAATGGTAACAGTCTAAAGACAAATAGACAACGAGCAATCATTGTTATTACAGAAAATTAGAAAGAATTTAACGATAGTGGTACCTGAATCCCAAGATGAAGCAAATACGGGAACTGTTGATTGACCTTCCCTAACCTACAGTACATATGCAAGCATTTATCCAGTTTTACAAAAATATATATAACAATTTCACAATGTTTTATGAATGAAGTAACAATTAAGAAGGGAAATCTGAACTTAAATTATTAGTAACTCACTTGTTGAATGGGATTAATCCTCGTGAAAAATAGATGGCATAACCACGATTATCTACCACACATTTCACTCTGTTTGGATCATGAGCATCTTCAGGCTTTAAGGATGTGACTGCAGTGCTGAACACTGCATCTGGAGCTGCCTTTAAGGATCAGGATTCAGGATAGATATACCAGGGAATAATATAAAATTGTAAACAATCACAGATATACAGAAACATTTCCTTTTAGCCATAAAGTTACAACACTTAAATGGGAAGATTTTCAAGATAACATGGTGCTAAGACAGTGTTTGGACCAATTGATTTACCATTTTTTTTCAGAATAAAAAGCACAAGAAGATCACAGCTAAAGCAGGCTGTCATTTATTTTTTTGCAATGGAACATTATTTACATTTTCCATGGTATGAAAATAACAAATTTAAGAAGATAAAAAAATCTTACCTGCAAAGCTTTCACAACACCGTCTATTATCTCAGGTTCAATAAGTGGTTCATCACCCTGAATGTTGATAACAATATCATAATTTTTCCCAAGCTTCTGTAGGGCTTCATTACAGCGCTCAGTTCCTATCATGCAAAATAAAGACTATGAAACATTGTGAAGGAAAAAGCTTTGAATGGCTACAATACAAACGAAACTGATTTGGTTACCATTTTTGCAAGATTCTGAAGTCATAATAACATCAGCTCCAAATTGCCGACAGCAGTCAGCAATCCTTTCATCATCAGTTGCCACAACTAGAACAAGAGAAAATTACCAAGAAGCTAGCAAGATGTGCACATGCATACATCTACCAAATTGTAAAACTGCAACTAGATTTTTCTGAATATGAAGCACCAGACAAAGTGCATAAGTGTTGCAAAAAAATCTGCCTATAATACAATCTAGACTAAATCATGGTATTCTTTGGTCAGTTTTCCTAGAAATTCATAAAGTAAAGCAATGCAACACAGGAAGATCTTGGAAACATTTAAAATTTGTTACCTGCAAAAGACCAACAAGAGATTTTATATGCATGAACAAATGCAGAAACAGTAAAAACTGAAAAGAAATATAATATCATTTACATGTCCATTCCTAGGATGTGTTTGAACATAAGTGGTTGTGTCTGTGAAACGCCCTCTCAAAAGCAACACATATTGGACACACTAGAAAACATAATTTAAACTTCACGCAGCTTCTTCATTGTTCAGAACCCTCCACTAAAGCAGAAAAGGAGAACAAAAAACTTAATTACTTCACCTCTTATACTACTAGATGTGAGACTTAAACACCCATAATACTCAAGTCCCTATCACTTAAGCTTCACTTAGAGGCATATACTTTAACATACCAATTTTAAAGATTAACTTGAGTTAAAGTTATATACTAAGCAACTAATGCCAGATTAGATGAAGATCATGGGTATAGACCTACCAAGATGATCCAATGTAACCGCCAGCTTTGCCCTTTCCCATGTTCTCTGTAAAAACCAAATTAGGTAAAATACATCATAATTTGACCAATGGAGAGAAATAGGAGCTGGAAATAGTTTACTATAATGCCAAGAAGTCGACTGAAATTTTTTAATAAACTATAAGCCTGTCTCTCCACGAGTTTCTCACTATTTTTTACTTAGGTAATCTTCACCTTCAATTCACCTATAAAAGCTATCACCAGGTATGTTAGGACATAGAGGACAAATAGAGAATTCAACCCAAAAAGCTAGTCCATTAAGTGAAAGAACCTCAAAGCTAAAGTACCACATCATGTAAGTAGCTTATATTACTCAATGTGGAACTCCTAATATTTTCACCTCTTTTAAGAGCCCATATTCACAGTGACTTTCACTCTATCCACATTGACCCAGTAGTAACCCTTTTCTCTTTTACAGCTTTACTCACCATTGACAAGAAGAGAATCCAACTAAAAAGACTAGAAACTTAAGACTTAATTAGCTAGTCAACTAGTTTATCTTAATCCATAAGAGACTCAAACTATCGGATCACGTGCTTTCTTTGAAGATACAGAGTCTAAACTATGTAACACTTAAAGTTTAGGAAATTACTAATATTAAACAAAATGGACCCTTAAACCTTTTCAGATATTATTCATTGATACAAGAGTAAATGACGTATGCATTGTCAATTTAAAATATTTTTTATGTAAAATTCATCACAACAAAGTTAAAAGAAATTCAAGAAGAGAGAATAGAGGGGTGGACCTGGATCATGGGCTTGCCCAGGATTTGAACGAGAGGCTTTCCCTGAAACCGAGAAGAGGCATAACGGGCCGGTATAATACCAATGACCCGACTCCGAAACTTGTTGAATCGGGTCATGTAGGCGCGTGCACCCACAGCCGCTGCAAGCGCCATTCCCGCCACAATTCCATGGACAATCCACGTCTTTGTGCTGGTCGAATAACCAAACGACGCCGTAGAAGAAGAAGAAGAAGAAGAAGACGATGAGCACGGTGGGGAAAAAATTGCCATGACGAAAACAAAGAAGAATTGAGAAAGTAAGTGAGTGAGTTTGCTTAATTTTGGAATCAACTTCAGATCTAACGATACTTACATCTATCTGTCGTACATTTAAAAATCATGCTCGCGTCCCCTGTTTTCTGATCTGCAATTTTATATATTCTCCTTTTCACTTTGACAATTTTTAATATTCTCTTTCACTTTTGCAATTTTACTAGTGAATACTTAAATTCGTTTTTATTTTATTTTATTTTATTTTATTCTTCATAAAGAAATGTAATAACCGATTTATTTTTCCAATTGCATAAAGTTAAATAATTTTAGTTTATTTAATTACTGAGAACGAGCTTTAAGCTAAAGTTATGTTAACTTTTTATTATTAAACATTTTATTAATATTAAATAAAACATTATTACTAATATTTTATACAAATAAATAAAAATTACCAACATATATACTTTACATCTATTATAATAATATTAATATAAAATTATTAGTTCTTTATTTTTCGGCTGAAAAACCTAATCTAGTTGAAGTGAAATATAATGAAAATATTTTTATTTTCTATTATTTTCAATTTCTATTTTTTATTTTCTTTTAATAAATACTTTTAATTTTTTACTTTTTTTTTATCACGTGTTGTTGTTCATTTTTTATTTTTATTTTATTGCATTTTTCTCCTTTCAACTAAATAAAGATTTATTGAAACTTTTTGTTAATATTTTTTTTCCATATTATAGAAAGGTGAGTTGTTAATGAGGGGATTTTTTTATTTTTATAGCTTATTTTGTGACAATCATAACAAATGATTTAACACTAATAAGATAATTAGATAAAAAAATTTCCTATCACAGAATAGAGGTTGGTTTGTTTCGGATCATGTATATGGTAAAGGAGGATCTCGGTGTAAAATAAGTTAAGAGTTAGATAAGTTTAAAGTTTAAGTGCTAGATAAAGGTAAGTCATCCTTCAGGTAGTGAATATGTGAGTTATAGGTCAGTCTCTTTAATAGGTTTAGCGAGGTTAAAAGAGATAATGTTCTACTATTAAAAATTCATGAACTCTAGAAAAGTATAAATCATTGGGTTCCAGGACTCATTTTTCTAGTACCCTACATCCCTTGCCTCTCAAATATGTTTTCCAGTACTTAAAACTATTTAATGACTTAGAAGGAGGACCCCTACAAATACAACACATCCTAGGTTGAGAGATACACTTGAACTCATGGATAAAAGTCATTACTTTTAACCAAAATAGGTTCACATGCAATCACGTTTTAAGGCTAAAGTCAATAAGTAAATAAAGAAATAAGATTGTAATGTAAATGAATTTTAAGTGTGAATATGAGTTGAATTGAATGTTTGTATTGTAAATCATCAATAATCTTGTTGTAGTATTCTCCTTCGAGACTTGCTTTAACAATTTAACAGTAAGGCATAGAACAATTGAATTATGAGTCTTCTCTAATATCATTTACTTCTTCTTTAGTGCCATGGATGCATCAAACCTAGATTCATCTTTCAATGCTTCAAGGAGGCCTTGTTGAACTAGAAGAGTACACATCTTAAACCGTCACAAGCTAAAGTCATTCAAACCAGTGAATTTCTCAACCTTATACTTGGTGGAAGTCATGATAATTGAAAAGCCACACATACCGCACCGGTTTGTTAGGAAATAGCTCTTAATTCACTGTGTAGAGAGTCTACCATACAAACAAAAATGATAATAGAGAAATCTGCAGGTGCTAGATGATAGAAGGTAAACAATCAAGAAAGAATCACTCACAAAAGTAACGTGGTTCAATTGAAGTATTATTGAACTTCAATCTAAGTCCATCGGAGAATTCACTATATCATAAAGAATGTAACTTCACACAAATTTTCTTCGCAAACTCTCACTTAGAATACAACTCTAACGTTACAACTCTTAGTTAGCTTTTACTGAAGGTGATGGAAAACCCTTGGCCAAGGAACCAACCACTAGAGTCATGGTCAGAAGAATACAAGAGGAGTGGTACTTAGCTGACTTCATATGGGCCAATCACCTATTATCATGAGCCAGCTTTAGTCTGTACATTTGTATAGAGTAGATTAGGATATTGTGGGCAAGGTAGTTAAAATTGAGATTTTGAGTAAGATCGTGGAGGGTTCATAAGATTGTAAATATATATATATATATATATATATATATATATATATATATATATTGTCAACACCCAATTTCGTCCAGGCAAATAAAAATTATTTTTGCAAATATAAAAAAGGAAAAAATAAAATAAAAGAATAAAAATAAGAAATTAAAACTTTTTAACATGTGTCGT
>Ga0209489_105422_pt1 | contig 22120 bp, 8 predicted proteins | sample SiratrowhiteBW_FD_187527 | JGI IMG/M metagenome (GOLD analysis project Ga0209489, IMG submission 187527) | Root nodule microbial communities of legume samples collected from California, USA - Siratro white BW (SPAdes) (version 2) | ecosystem: Host-associated > Plants > Roots > Nodule | place: USA...
TTTTTATTTTTTTCAATTTAAAAATAATATATATATATATATATATATATATATATATATATATATGTATGTATATATGTATAAATGAATTTCTAAATTTAAATGATAGAAATGCATTTAATTTCTTCTAAGATGACCTAAAAATTTGCATTGTCCAAATGAAGGGAATCTCCATAAGGGAATATATACCTACCAACATAGGACTTTGGTGATGGGTGTGGAGGGTCCATACACAATGTATTTGATATTTGTAGGGACCTATATTGGTTTAAACATTTTTATAAATTATCAATCAATGTTTAGATGAAAGTGTAAAAAGAAGAAGATTATAGAGAATAGAGTTAGATCGAACTCTTTTAAATGTGAGTACATAATTCTTTTGAAAAAATAAAAGAAATAAAACTAAACTAATAATGAATAATTTTGGTAATTAAAAATATTTTTTATTAAGCACGTGTTTTTATAAAGCTATGAGAAAACTAAGTATCTTCACCTAATTTAAAATTAGTTTATAAACAAGTTAAAAATAAGAATTTAGAATATATATATATATATATATATATATATATATATATATATATATATATATATATATATCTTAATAAATTATCTTATATATAAATTAAGTTTAGTTTATGAAAAAAATAACTTTGTATATTTTTCTTATTCTTTCCTAAAAGAAGAAAGTCGTCTAAATATAACCTAACTTCACGTATCATACTGTTAAACTCAGTTAGAAGGTATTCTTCAGTATATTATTTATCATAAGTATTATTTTGATTATTTTTTCGTTAATGCATTTCTTACTTTATTTCAATATACTTTTATATAAGGATAGAAAATATGTGTTTCAATATTTAAAAAAAAATATAGAAATAAACTTAATCAAAATTTATTCATGTTTTTGTTAATACCTATATCTCACTATTTCTGTTCTTGCTTAAAAAAAAACTATACATACTACTTTTTCTATCATATCCATATAATCTTTTTATTACTCTCACTTTTTTATTTCTTCTTGTTATCCATTTAATTGTTAACATTTATATTCCTCAAATGTGTAGTTGTGTATAATAAATTTTTTCTTTGAACTTGATAAATAATCTATTATTACAAGTAACATCACTAATGTCTTTTCTACAACGTGAAACATATCTGAAACATTTTTTTTTTTCACTATTTCATGTGTCCTTTCTAATATTGATCTTGGATACTTGAAGTTATCATAAACTTGTATATGACATTTATTTCTCAATTTTTATCTGCAAAGTAATTTTTCTTTTGTTGTTTTGCTAAAATAATGAAAAAAATATTTCTTATCTTACTCTCGTACTCAAGTACGTAGAAGTATTTTGATTCCATTATTTATCCCTACACTAAAGTTTAGAGTTAATATTTTGTCTTAACCCTTTTATTCAAAACTACTTCATCTAAAAAGAAGCAAGTATTTAAGATATACTTTTTCTTTTGTCTTTCTGTAAGTAAAATAAAAAATTGATTCAAGAAGAACGATTGTACAAATTTCTCCGAACAAAAATATAAAAAAATAACTTATTTATAAATTAAAATTATTTTATATATAAATTAATGTAGAAACTTTGTCCTATAATTTCTCTAGTTTTATTTTTATTTCGTATATAAATTAGTTTAATTTATTTATAAACAAATTTTAATTTAATTTTTATTTTAAAAATATTTTCGAAAGAAACTCATGCAACTATAACTGAAATAAAGAAAATTATGTCAAATTTTTAATTTGAAATTATTATATTTTTAAATTTAATATTTTAATTAAATTTTCATTAAAATATTTCTCTATTAGTTGGTTTTTCCTATTCTCAAAAGTTGACTCACAATTAAAGGAAATTAAAAAAAAAACATTGACCAACAAATAAGATACGAAAAATAAAAGGAAACAACCACGTAATCCATTAATAGTAAATTTGAACGAGAGTACTTTTAATAAAAATTCAATCAATAAAATACCTAAATTTATTTAGTATTTAAAATTTAATTAAATGTGAATAATATAATAACTTTTAACTGATAAAAAACCTCGAGTAAATTAAGAAAACAAAAGAAAAACAGGACACTTATGAAAGGGAACTATTTACGCGTTAGTTAATTCAATATTTTGACCAACTTGGATCTGTATTATATATGTAAACTATGGAAGTTTGGAAAAATAGTAAAAAAATAAAAGAAAGAATAACGTAAAGTAGAATTCGTTGTACCTGAAGTGAACAAATTTTTATTATTTTATGTATTTTTAAATAAATTTAATTTGTTCTCGAGATGCTTTCCATTTAAACTTTTTTCTCAAAAAAAAAAAATAATTAAAATGAAAGAGATATTATTTTCCTAACAAAATCATTGTACGTAGCCTTTTAACAAAAGATTATATATATGTCCCTTTTTACCTTTTTTTTGTTGTTGACTTTTTTGCAAGAATCTTTACCCTAATGGCACCTTTGCTAGTGACACTCATTTGCAAAAGAATCTCTTTCTCATTGGTCACAAAATCTAGTGAAAATCCTCATTAATTGACTTTTACACTACACATACCTTTATTTTGTTAAGGAAAACAGCTCACCAAATTATCATTCATAAATTTTTTATTTGGTTGAACATTGGAAATTATATTTCTAGTATTATAAACACATTATATATGTGATTTGTAAATTGCAAAACCTAGTTTTATGTTCTCCACCACCTTTTGTACACTTTGATGAGAGTTAAGTGTGAAATTCTCAATGTTTAAGTGGTGTTTAGGTTTCTATTTTTTTATTTATTTCTGTAGCTTTGTGAATGTATAACTTTGGTTCTTATTAAATTTTAAGCAGATTTGATTTTTATATTTTTTCAAATTTAAGCAATTCTGATTCAATGTTAATATCTTATGTAATTATTATAAGAAAATATTAACATATACATTTTGTCTTACCTAATGAATAGTTGATATCATTATCAGGTATTAATTTTTGTAAACAAATATTATTAGATTAAAAAATTGCTTAAAATTTTCAAAAAATGGAAAACCAAGTTTATAATTAAATTTTTCTAAGAATAAAAAAAAAATTGAACATTTCTAAATTATAGGAATGAAAAGTGGATTTAAGCTTTATTTTTACCAGGTTCAAATATATGTTTAATATCTTTAATTTAGTATTTAGACCATAATGTAATGAAGAGACACTATTTGTCACCCCAACTTTTTAAGGAAACTTCATTAACAACGAAAACTAAAAATGATCTAAATAATGAAATTTTGAGTGTGACATTGCAATCATCAAAGAAAATAATGTCAAAAGTGACATTTTACTTTTTTTTAAGTCCCTTTTACACTTTCAATCCATGTCTGTCTAGCTTTGAATATTGATTATTCCTACATCTCATATTTAGTGTTGAATGAGAGTGTTTTGGGTTCCAATCACCTTTTTACACCTTTTTTATTTTGTTGCGAGATGCTTTATTCATATATTTTTTGGAGACTAGTGAATTGATCATAAAAGTAAGAAAGAAAGAATATTTAATGGGGATTGTGGCTTAATATGTCAATAATCAATTGAAGAAGAATTTGGTTGGTGATTTTTGCATTTGATTAAATTAAAAGAATAAAGAAAACAATTAAATCATTTAAAAAGTTTAATAAGTGAAAGGTAATATGGATTATAATCATCTCATAGGTCAATTTTATGAATCCAACATAATTTTTTTTATAAAAAATTTAAAGTTTATATAAATTAAGATCATTTTAACCATATATTTATCATCTGAGTTATGAACAAAACAAGGAAAAGGATTAAAATTTGAGTTTTAATTTTTTTTAAATTATCATATTTTTTATTTATCTAGAAAAAAAACTATGAATGATTGTAATATCGAAGAAGAGAAAACAACAAATAATATGAAAAGAAGAAACTATGGTTCGAGAGTGAGTTTGAAAATGTTGGTTATCGAGAGACACGTGAAACATATAAAAAATTGAACGTGAGAAACTATACTTAAGATAAAAATCGACGAGAATAATCCTTTAATTTTTAATTCATAAGAAAGTGATGATTACATCAGAAATAAGAAACAATCTCTAATAGTCTTAGTCTATATTTTAAATATTTTAGTTATAAAATTAAGATAATTTTATATTATACATTTGTTTTTACTTATAATGTTAAGCCATATTAAAATATCATGATTTTAATTGTTTATGTTTTAAGAATCATATTTATAAATTTAAACCATACTTTTATTAATTTATACCATATTTTTTTAATGTAATATATTCTTTTTTGTAAAGGTTACACCATAAAACTCTAATCTAAATATCTATAACTCAAAAATGATTTTTGATCTATAGTAATTCATAAACTACATTTATAAAAAGTATGTTTTTTTAATTTTAAATTATATTTATTTATCCTTAACTAACTTAAGAATTGTTTAAATGAAAAATGATATAAGATATATTTTGTTGGTAGAACAAGAGTAGTATCATTAAAATAAGTTTTGAGAGCCCAAATATAAAGATGGATTCGTAGGGACATATATCACATATCAATTAAGCTTTATATATTATTTATTTATTTACTTGATTCATCTGTTCTGTGACATCAAAATGATTACTAATGGCCAAGTAGACGTTATTTGTGCTATTATTACGTGATTTATTACAGTAACTAGTACTTTATTATGAGATAGAGTTGACTAAATCATTTATCAAAAGCTATATAAGAATATGGAGCAATTGTATTTATGATTTTTGTATGTGATTTCACTTGCAGAGCTCTCACAATTGGAAAAGTAATTAAGGTGTTGAAGATTAGCATAATGAAAATGTAAAAAAGTATAGATTTATGAAATGAAAAGAGAAATGTTAGTTTAATAAGTGATAAAAGCATTAAATATGAAGAGTGTTGTCCTTTGCAGTAGCATGGAACATAAAATGGGGACCAAGGGCAGTGGATACCTCGTTAAGAGGATAGAAACAAACAGAATGTGGTATTTAGTAGAATAATAAGAATGATTGTGAATTTCATTAAGAAAAAACTAAAAAAGAAGATAGTATGGTATTTTTGTTGGAGAAAGGTTACTGAACCTGATTTAATGGTTGAACCTAACCCATTAACTTTGTTACTTCACTTCTGGGGCTTAGTTAAAACTGTTAGTTTTTGGTAAACACTTAACCTAATATATATTTTCAAAACACTTCAGTTGTTAGAGCCATACTTGGAGTTTTCAGTAGATAGGACTGGAAAAGAAAATTCAAAATTTTAAATCTTTGAATCTGAGCATGTAATTATTCAAATATATATTAGCTTAAGTCTATTTCATGAATTTATTTAAATATATATTTCTATTTTAAGATTTTAAGTCTAATCCATTTATTTGGATTTGAATTGGATAATTCTTTTTGGATTTAAAAAATCTAAAACCAATGTTTATGGAAACTCAAATTATGAAAAGTTGAGTAACGTTAAGTTCAAGTAAGTTATTGATAGATTATGTTAGATATAATTAATATAAGGTTCATCCTACTTGGACTGAGGTTATTCAATGAGTCAGGTTAAGTTCAATATAAGTTGGACTAAGTCACGTCAAAATTAAGTTAGTCAGACTCATATTAAGTTGGTTTAGCTAGATCCATATCAAGCTAGCTTAGGTTGGGTATTGCCTAAAGTCAGATTAGACTTAAGTCAAGTTGGATAAAACATACGTAAGTTAGTTTGGATCAGGTCAAACTCTAGTCAAGTTAGGTTTGGTAAAAACTATATCAAGTTGATTTGATTGAGTCTAATTTAGGTTAGGTCGAGTTAGGTCTAGGTCAACTGAGTGAGACTACTGAGTTGGTTGAGACAAGTTTGTGTTAGGTCAAATTAGGCCAAACCAAAGTTTTACTAAGACGAATAGGATACAAATCGAGCTAAGCCAACAACGTCCAACTCAAGCCAAGATAAACAAGTGAAGCTGACATAAACTAGGTCCAGGTTGAGTTAAGCCGACCTAGGTCCACATCAACTTGAGTCATCTCATATGAGTCTGGGTTAGGTTTAGTTGGCTTAGGTATGACTGGTTGAGTCGACCCATGTCCATATTTGGTTGAGTTAACCCTGGTCCATGATAGGCCAAGTCGGAGTGAATAAATATATATATTAATTATTAGTATAGCGTTGGTTCAGCATTGACTAATGAAATCTTATTGAAAGTTTTATTATAAATAATTATAAAGTCATATTGTTTGTTTATTATTAGTCATTTGAATGCTACCATAATTAAATAATTAAATTTAGAGTCTATCAAATTGATTCTATATTAAAATATTTTTTACTATCCGTCCTTAACGTCAGCTATATTGATATTGTAGTTTATTGTTATTTATTTTTTAATACAAAAATATCATATATAGTCAGGTAGATTTTAAATTGAATCGAGACAAACTCAGGCTACCTCAAACATAGGCCAACTCAAGCTTATTTGAGGTCAAGTGGGTCAGATTATTTTTAACTTAGGTTATGCTCTATCATGTTGATTGTAAATTAGGTCAATTCAGATCTAAATTTAAATCTAATTTAAAAATTTATTCAAACTAGATTTAATCTAATTTAAATTGGACTGAAAAAATCTAGTTCAATTTGATTTAATTAAAATGATTTTTAGATCCAATTTATTTCATTGAATTTAGATTATATCGAAAAATTCAATTTATGATCACTCTTATCAAGTAAACAACAGTAGGTAATAACGATCTTGTGGTAATAATTTTGTTGTAACAATCTTGAGATAACAAAAAAAGAAAGATAAAATAATAAAAACAAAGAAGAAAAAAAAAGAGGGAAAGAAAAAGTAGATGAAAACACAAAAAATAATAAAAGACAAAAATAATTATGATATTAAGACTTTTAATATCTCTTAAAACTATAATCGACACAAATAATAATATTTTCATCTCAGTTCAAATTAAAATTAATACATAAAATATCTTCACCTAAATAAGCTTGTCATTACTTGTTTTAGTATATGTGTATTGGAATTGTTATAAACCATCATTATTTTTCTTATTATTAGCTTCAAAATCAGCTACCTTAAATACCTAGAAGAAATTATCATTCATAACTATAATATCTGTCTTATGCTAGAAATAGCATCACATGAAACATATAAGACACATTAATTTCCCACAGCATTTGTTGCTTTAGACAATTAAACATGGTCTTGCAATGCTGACAATGGGTTGGCCAAGATTTAGAATTTCCACACAAAAATCGAACCATTTTACAAAATAACAAGATTGAACAACCCTGTTTGCGTATATAGTTGACCCTTCGACCAGAAAAAAAAAAAGAAAAAAAAGGGAATTTGAGCCAAGATTGGCCCACAGGCATGTGCAGCATGTGGACGTGAGCCATGTTTTTGTGCTAAAGTAAATCACTCACTCAACCTTTCTTATGTCAACATAAAGCTTAGTCAATAGTTAAATCAATGGCACAACAATTGACAGTTAGCAACACACACATCATACATGTCACAGCTTTGTGTTTTGTTCTCTCACAAAAACAATAGTATAAAACACATGAACATAATTTAGTAGAATTAGTATGATAAAAAATGTAACATTGTTTTTATAGGGAACAGTTTTGGTTATGTGTGTTGCGTCACTTGTCTTCTTCCTTGATTACCAAAACCCACGTGGGTCTCCTCAAGTGGTGAATTGCAGAAAAATTGTGATTGAAAAATTGGTGGTTTAATTGAATGAATTTCCACCAGCTATTGTGAGACAATAGTCCTGATTCGATTGGCTGTGCCAAGTGATCACAACTGGAGAAAAATTGTTTATGCATAATTAATCACAACATTGAAAATGGAACACCAATCTCTAGCAGAAGGCCAGATCAGGTTAAGACATATAATTGTGTCAAGTTGAAGAGGACACACTAACAAGCTGATCATATAAAATATTCATTTCAAGAGGGCATTGATATGTCTGCTGAGTTAAATAATTGCATAAAACCATACCACAAAAAAACTTGTAATTATGCAGAATAAGGTTGAGATCAAAATATGTCATAAAGGGTTGAGATAAAAGTATATATATTAAAGAATTTATGGGGTTTGGTGTGCTCTAATTTTGAGGACCTAGGTGGCCACCCCACAAATCAATAGTGAGAGTTTTAGATAAACTAGAATGAAGGGTCATTATGAAAAAATCATGGTAGTGAAATTAAGGGCCTACCACTTAGGGAAAGGACCCCAAAGAGGGGTTGTTCTTGAAAGGAGAACACAACTGTGGAAACACATGAAAGTACAGAAAAGAAATGACCACAATGGAATGTAGACACTAGAAAAAACCAGAGGTAAGTTACAAACAACAACATTAAGCTTAATCACATTATTCAATTCCCACATGGAAAACAAATTAGCTGAATGTAGCACAACTGTGCCTTATGGAACCCATGCTTTTTTTTTTTTTTTTAAATATTCCTTTTCCTCCTTTTTCTTTTATATGTTATTATTTTCCATCTTTTAACACAAATCTTTCTTTTTTAAGGCTTCCTTAGCAGGGTCTATTTATTTTTGTGCACCCTTCACTCATTCTTTCTGTACCACACCAATCAAGATCAGAACCATGAGAAAACGTATCAGTATGGAAAGTGATGCTGACTTCTTCAATTCCTTTTCCACATCTCCCTCCTCCTCCACTTCTACTTCCACTTCCACTTCTATCACCACCACAACCACAACCACAACCCCTTCAATCTTCATTGACACCAACACTTCTAGCACATCTTCTACCTCAAATTCATGCAGCAAAGAACACTCCAAAACCCCTCGAAATGATACTCCTCAAACCTTGTTGGAAAGTGAGAAGTACTCAAAAGGGTGCAAGAAGAGGCAGAGGGAGAGTCCTAGCAATGAGAACCACCCTTCTTATAGGGGTGTGAGGATGAGGAACTGGGGCAAATGGGTGTCTGAAATCCGTGAGCCAAAGAAGAAGTCAAGAATCTGGCTTGGAACATACCCTACAGCAGAAATGGCTGCTAGAGCACATGATGTGGCTGCCTTAGCCATCAAGGGCCATTCTGCATACCTCAATTTCCCCGAACTGGCTCGAGAACTTCCAAGGCCAGCCACCACCTCTCCTAAGGACATTCAAGCTGCAGCTGCAAAAGCAGCAAACACACCCTTTGAGGTGGCTAAGCATTGCCAAAGTAGTACTATTGAAGATGAAGAAGGAGAAGAAGAAGAAGAAGAACCAAGCCAAGCAGAAGAACATGCCTCATCTTCAACTCTCTCAATGGACACCACACAAGACTCTTCAAGCTCTCACAATGATGATGACACTTTGTTTGACCTACCAGATCTTTTCCCTGATCAACTTTCCTCCTATTCTTCTTCTTGGCATTTGTGTGCAGTTGGTAGTGGATTCAGGCTTGAAGAGTCACTTTTTTGGGAGAATTATTAGTGTTAGAGGTTGTTTTTTATACACAAAATCAAATAAAAAAGAAAGAAGAGAGAAAATGAGAGTAACTTCCTTCTGAGTTTTTCTTCTTGTTTAGTCACTGCAACTGCATTCTGCACAGAGAATAACCAGTTGAAGAAAAGTTTACATTTTTTTTATCTGTAAATGGTTGTTGTCCATTGCTGTTATTTTTTCCAACATGGTTTATTCTTTTCTCTGATTTGGTGAAAAAAGGTTCAATTGGGTGAGCAAAGACTACTCCTTGATCACGTAAATTACTTACAAATTAGGAACTCATACCATATCAGACAAAGTCTCTTTTCAACTATACATGATGAGAGAGTTGAAACACATAATTTCCTTTAATTTCGCCTCAAATACTTTTCAACCAATGGACCAAATTTCCATGATATTAGGCAAATCATTTATAGTTTTTAATTTTGTTTGAGTTGAAGTATTTACTAAATTAGAGTATTTAATTATCAACTGATACAAGATAATTCTGTCTTAACAGATAGCTTTAAGTATTGAATACAGAACAAGTTCTTTTCACCTACAATACATATATAGAATTATCTAAAGAATAATTAGAAAGTGGAGTTTTTAATATTATACCTTATACCTTGTTTAATACTATACTATTGATTTTAGTTATTATATTATTTATTTTTATTTTTTAATTAAGTATTTAACTTTTTAAAGTAATACAATTATAAACTTAACAATAAACTTTTCAATCACTAGTGAATTGGAACAAAAGATATTCAAAATATCTTTACAAGTTGGGCAGATTTTGTTAAACACTCATCTTCTCTTTTGATTCTGTCTGACATTGTATCAATAAGTTGACTTTGGTACCCCCATTTCAACAAGGATGAAAGTGAATCACTAACTGTTTTTTAATGTAATATTATAAACTATACCAACAAGGCACTGAAGAGATTAGTTGAAAATATTATTAACTGTATAAATATTAAATGATTTTTTCTGTTTAACATTATAATATTTTATAATCAAAATTATTATTTTCTTAATTAGTTAATATTTTATAATCAAAGTTTGTCAAGGTTAAACATGGTGAAGCTAATATTAAAAATGTATTGTGTAAGTGAGATTAATACAGATAGAGAACACCTTTACTTTCCTTTGTCCACATCAAATACTTTTAATCTTAGATTTCTTTTTTTCTGACTATGTTTCACCATGTTTGATGACACAAGGTTTTTACCATGATCTTACAACATGAATCCTATATATAATAATTGCATAAATTCAAAAATCTACTGAATCCATCTATTTATTTTGTGCCAATATTGTGTAAGATATAATTTACTTACTTTACAAGTCCATCTTTTTTACATTAAATATTTTTTTTCTTGCATGATTCTCCATCTTTCAACCGTTTATTGTGCACTTATACTGATGGAGATTCACATTAAATAAATATATTATCAAATTATAAGTTTTTTAAAGTTAAGTAAAATAGAATATTCACTTTCTAACATGAGAAATTTACCTTAAATATATTAAGGGTACATTAGCTATATGATTTTCCTTAACAAAATTTATTCTAATATATCTTTACTACCAAATAAGCCTTATAGGATCACTTACCATATTATTCACGTGCTAAGTTCAATAATATTTACAACAAATCTAAGTTATTTATGCATGTTAAAGGAAGAATATATATATATATCAATTTACTTTGTTTTAACTTTTAATTTGAAAAACTCAACATAAATAATTTTTTCCATGTACGAGAGGTATGATTATTTTTTTCATATTAAAATGTGTGAATCATCAATCGTCTTGGGAATTATAACTTTCAAAGATTTATTAAAAAAATGTTATTTAACGTTTTTTTTTCATTAAATTTTTTATTTCAACTTTGAAAAGTTAGATATGATTTTTTGAAAATGCTAAAAGTTAAACTAAATATAAGACAAGTAATTTATATCAAAGTTATCAGGAAACTATTTTTTATCATAAGAATTAGCACACATTACGAAATTTACAACAACTCATATACCTTACTCAACCAAACACTGATTTAATATTGTCCTATAAGATTATTTAACTGTTTCAATTAAACAACTTATCTATATTTAGACAAACACAAGTTAGTATCAAATTTATTAGTGTTAATTTTGTCTCTAACACTTTGTTCTTAGCATAAGCCTCTTTTTATTTCTCTCAATTTGTTATAACGGTGTTGGTTATGAAAAAGGAATAAGAAAAAAAAAATAACGTAGTTACAAAAGTTTAATGAGATTAGTTGAGTTACACATGCTTATACTTACCCTGGAATAAACATTAGTTATGTATAATATAAGAAAAAAATAGTACGAAATTATCACAGAATTAAGTCCCAGTACTTCCTATATTTCCCCTTTAAAAGATGATAATTAAGAGATCATTAATATCCTCTTTTATATTAAAGCAACTAATACGATCTCCACTATTATATTTATTTCATTATAATAAGCATATACAATATGTAAGAACTGAGTATAAATAAGGGCATAATTAAGAATATAATAAAAATTATTTTCACTTTTATATTTTTCATAATCTTATTCCTTCAAGAAAAAGTATGTTTTTGGTTCCTACATTTTTTTTCATCAAACTAGGTTTTGGTTTATGTAATTTCAAATTGTTGGATTAGTCTTCCAAGTTTGGCTAAATGAAGATTACCTAATTTTTTAGTTTAAAAATCCTAAAAAAGGAAGTTCCTTAAATCTGTATCACTTATCTCAATGATAAACATAAAAAAAATTATTTTCATTTATTTCATAGTCTATTATGCCGAATTGCTTTTTGTGTTAGGTAATAGGTCTTAGATATCATTCAACAAAATAATGAATACGATAGAGTACAAAAATGAAATTTCTTAATTATTTTTCTCTTTTTTAAATAATGATTTATTTACAGGCCCAGCTCTTTATACCCTTTTCATTTTTTCATTTATATGAAAAAGAAAATACACATTTTTTTTTCAAATAGCAACTAGCTGCTATTTTTTTTTGTTTTAAAAAACCTATAGTTAAATTATGAGGGCATGTATTGCGTAAGCATGACTTTAACCAAAATGTTTAGTCCTTTTATATACCTGAAAATTATGCATTTGATATATGATTATGTGATGGTTAAATTTTATTTTTTTTTGAAAGAGATGTGACGGTAAATTATGTACATGTCATAGTGTTAAAGAATAGTGTTACTCAAATTAATTTTTAAGAAAAATTAAAATGGTCATCATCAAACTTAACATATTTTTTATGTTACCAATTTTATCACTTAAAAAATTACCCAATCATTTTTATTATTATTAGTATTTAGAAATCACACTAGACATTAAATTAGTCTTCTTTTGTCATACATAGAACAAAAAATAAAACAATCTTAGGCCTGTGATATTTTTATTTTTATTCAATTAAATTTGGGGTAATTTCAAAATTTAATTTGGATGTTAATGTTAAAAAAACAGGAACAACATATATAGTTATCAACTTGTTTAAGATTGAAGCACATTATTTATTTTTCTGAAATATTTAATATGTAATAATGGACATATTCTAATAACTAAATATTAATATATTCAATTGATTGATTAATAGAACTGTAGTAACTAGTAATAATCCATTAAAACAAATATTTAAATATATGTTTTTAGCCTATAGCATGCTTGCTATGTATTTAATATATTATTGTCTCGTGTAAAATATCATTGTGATTTATATTTTGCGCACCTTTGAAGTCTTATTATTTAACACCTATTTGATGTCTCACCTACTACTACAATTAGTATGTCCAATTTTAGTATATGCTTTACTCAAATAGTTTTTCAAAATGTCTAAACCATCACTTAATAGTTAAAGTAAAGTAAAGTAAAGTAAAGATTAATTTATAAACATTCTTCTTTCTTAATTCATTATATTGTTTTTTCGTGGCAGATTTATAAAATATTTAAGTAAAAAATATCTCAAATATTATATTTTAACAGTATAAAGTGAAAATATTAACATTAAAAAGAGAATTTATATTTCTTATTTTCTTAAGTTAAATTGAGGATTTATTTTAATAGTTTAAAAGTCTAACATTATTTAAGAATGTCATATTAGAAAATATTCTCCTTTTTATTAAGTTGTCAAAACAACTTTTCATAACAAAATTGTTAAATACTAAAACAAACAATATTACAAATACAATAAATATGTATTTGATTCTGTGTTGGATCAAATAAAATGCGAATTTATAAATTCAAATTAAAACTATTTTAAATAATTCTTACTTTTCACATCCCAAACACTATAAATGTCAAACCAAACAAACAATAACCTTAGAAGATAAAAATCTAATACTGTTTAAACGTAGTAAAAGTTTAGACTGTGTAACTATTAGAAAGCCAAGTTGGTTAATTAAAAATCTAATAGTGTTTAAATATACTAAAAGTTTGGACTAGTGTTAACTATTAGAAGCCAAACTAGTTTTTCAAAAACGTGTCAAATAATTTAGATTCTCTAGATAAAGAATGGATGTATTTGACGTCTTCTTTCTACTTGCTCTTTTTTTTTTTTACTTTTAATATTTTTCTGAAAAGAATTCCAATAAGATTAAATGCATCATATAGTAATCATCTCTTTACCAATTAGTTTATAAATTAATGAATTAAACACTTTGTAAAATAAATTATAGTCCCCAGAAGGATCCAGATCGAATAAGTTTTTGCTTCTAAGTGTCACTTTTTGCATCATGATTAATCATAAGAAAACTCATTTTATTCTCACTTTGTATATACACACATGTAGGAACCCAATGAAGGAGACAACATCATCTAGCCAAAGAAAAGAAAAAGAATAGATGAAGATAGTGTAATTTAGAGATAAAAAGTCCATTGTTTCCTATTATAATTATTCAAAACCACTAAGAAGAAAGTGCTAAATGACCTCACCATGAGAAAAGAGTGAGAGAAAAAAGTAAGTAATAAAATAATTGAATGAAGTGTAGAGAGAGAGAGAAAAAAAAAAAGGAAGAACACCTCACTACTATGTGTACTATTTTTCACTTTCAAACTATATAATATAAATAATTGAACACGACATGTTCTGCTATTGGCCAATTATATATATTTAATTTTATTCATGTCACCATTCAAAGTACAATCATTATAATTTCCACCTTTGTTTCTCTACATAAATTCTGCATATATGAATATAAATTATATATAATTAACCTGACCCACAATTAATATAATATTGTTCAGAAAACAAGATGAGAGTGATTAGTTTAATCTGGAAATTGATAAACTCTATAGTTTGTTGGAACCACAAAATAGACTTAAAATTGAAGTGGATTATAAACTAAACAATCAGTTAAAAATAAAAAAGAAACAATTGAAAATAAATAAAAAAAGTTTATAGTTTTTATTAATATAATATTTTTTCTCATACATTAACTTGTCATTCTTAAACAAAATATATCTCTATTATTGAAAAACTTGAAAATTTAAGTCTTATTATATATCTGATTTGATTCTGTATGTGTGCTTTAAATATTAAAAGTTTATAAAATTTTGTTATTTTTTATTTTTAGTGTAACAAATTATGATATTATTTATTTTTAATATTATTTAATTATAAATATTGATGTAATCGTTAAACTTTGAATTTGTGTTTTGACAAAAGATTCAATTTTAATAATATTGTTGATTAATGTATACATACTTTATTAGTTTGAAAAATACATAAAACATGAAGATTAGCACCCAAATTTAGACTTAAAATTATTGAAAGCGACAAAAACTAAAGGAAATGATGATGTGTATGAGGAGTGAAGCTATGGGTAAGAATTATTACGATCTTTTCAGCATGATAATGACAGAAAAAGATGGAACTTCCACAATAATAACATTGTTGATTATACTATAACTGTCTCAGTATATGAATTATTAATTGTTGAAACCATTTGGAAAACAGCTTGTGAAAAAAAAAAAAACAGTAGATATGACTAGAATATTAACATGTTGATTAATTAATTGTTGGTGAAATTATTTAGCGGAAAAAGACAAAGAGACACACTTGGTTGAAGCTATATTTTCATGGTACATGAGAGTAATTTGGAACAGAAAGTATGTTCGTGTTTTTGTTATTGGTCACCCTAACACAACACAACACACGTCAAATTTCACAACGTCCAATACATATTTTTACATGTGAGAAGGGACTTTTTATGTATGTGACGAAGTCTTTGTGATGCAATCATCCAGTTACTCCAATAATACAAATATATAAAGTATTTGTAATAATGTTATCTTAACTTTACATATTGCATTATAGCAACTCATGCAACACCATAACTGTGGAGCATGCATTTTTACTTCAATTGTTAATACTAACTATATACTTTATACGCATAAATCTTGATATATTTTACATATACACGTCATCCATAATAGGATTTACAAAACTACGTAAAAGGATTATCAAAATTAGTGACAAAGAAAACGTAGAAGTCTACACTGGTTTAGGATTGTTGTTCTAATATTATTTGCTATCGTATTAAATATAATCACTGTGAAAACATAATGTAAATAAGGGAACAACAAGTATTTTTTATTGAAATAGACTATGAATTTGAAGTACAAAGATGTACATTTATTTAAGATCATTTAAGTAAATTTCAAGGTTGTATTGATCAATTATCTTTCATTAGTGTTCAATTTTAAGATAAAATTTGGGACTTTGGTTACTAATATTCTTCCTGATTCATGGAAGAATTTCCATGTCACTTTAACTAATTCTGCTTCTAATGGTATTGTGACCATGAGTTTTGTAAAAACTATCATTTTGAATGAAGAAGTCAACCAGCAAACTCAGCAGGTTTCGTCTTCACAAATATAAGTTTTGGTTACTGAAAACAGGAAGAGAAGTAGAGACAAATATTAAGATGGGATTATATAAGCAAAAGCAAGCGTCAAAATAAATCAAAGTCTGAGCGAAAATCCTTTGAATGTAACTATTGTGGCAAAAAAATGATATCTTCAAAATTTTGCTTTAAACTGAAGAATGACAATGAAGATAAGCAAGAGAAGAAGAATGATGAAAATCGTAATCGTGTTGCTGCCACTAATGCAAATGATCTTGTGATAATTCATGATAAAAATTTGATTAATGTTGCCTGTGATGATTCTAGTTAGGTTGTTGATAGTGGTGTTAGTTTCCATGTTACTTTTAGGAAGGATTTTTACTCATCTTATACTCTAGGTGATTTTGGTGTGTTGAAGATGGGTAACAATGATACTTCAAAGGTAATTGACGTTGGTATTATTTGTTTAAAAATCAACAACGATACAAAGCACATTTTGAAAAATGTCAGGCACACACCAGACATCCGTTTGCATTTAATCTCTGCTAGTGTTCTAGATGATGATAGTTATTTTAGTACCTTTGGTAATGCACAGTGAAAGCTCACTAAGAGTTATTTAGTTGTGCCTGAGGTATGAAATTTTTTGGTTTGTATTGACTGAAAGCTTCTATTTTATTTAATGATGTAAATGTTGTTGATTGTAATAACTCATGATTTATGACATAAGAGGATTAACCATATTAGTGAGAAGGGGCTGAATTTACTTCCAGGTTTGAAAGGAGCCAAAATAGAAAAATGTATTCATTGCTAGTTGTTTCAAGAGTCATCCTTCTTCTAAAAAATCAGAGTTGGTGTATTCAGACCTTTGTGGTATAATGAAGACTAAGACTTTTAGTGGTGGACTTTACTTTGTCACTTTAATTGATGATCATTCAAGAAAACTTTGGGTTTTTATTTTGAAGACAAAGGACCAGGTGCTTGGTGTATTTAAATAATTTCAAGCTTCAGTTGAAAGAGAAATTGGAAGAAGCTTAAATATACTCACACTGATAATGATGGTAAATATTGTAGACATTTTGATGAATACGTAAGCAACAGGGTATTCGATACCAGAAAACGTCTCCTAAGACTCCTAAACTCAATGGTTTGCCAGATTTAAAGGATGAACAAAACATTGATGGAGAGAGTCAAATGTTTACTTTTTGGAAGCAAAATTGCCCACTATCCATCTTATTTTGAATACGTGATGTCTTGTGATATTTATTTTTGAAGCAAAGATATGTCTTATTTTGTGATAGTCAAAGTACAATCCATCTTGACAAGAATCCTACTTTTTATGGTAGATCTAAACATATTGACGTGCGATATCATTAGATTCGTGATGTTTTGGACTCTAAACTATTGGATCTTGAGAATATTCATATAGATGACAATGGTTCAAATATGATGACGAAGACTCTACTAAAGGAGAAGTTTAAAACTTGTTGGTTCATTTCTGGGTTAGCATTTGCCCTCTCTTGAGTCAAAGAGAGATTTTGTTGTATCGGTCCTCCTCAAGTTAGGCCCAACCACATTTTATTTTTAAAATAAAAATATTGTGGCAGCCCAAAGGGGTTTTAAGTAAATAACCTAATGTGACTCAATAGATTTTTACTCTCAAGACAAAAAGAGTGAGAAGAATAGATTGTGCCTCCTTTGCCAAGTTTGGAGTTCTTGTTTACTTTGGATGACTGTTTGAGTACTCATTTGTGTTATGTTTTTTGTGAAATTTTATCCTTTTGCTCCTCTCACCATTGACATCAATATGGTATTCTTCATATTTTTATTTCTCTCACTGATTGAATATGTTTTATTTATCTATTTATGAGGTTGTTTTGTAGAAACTCTTTATTGTATTCTTTAATATTTTATGGTTTAGGATTTAGAATTTAATGATTAGATTGACACGCGATTCATTATTTATGTAAAAATATTGATTAGGCAACACTTGATAAAAGTTAGACTGATATAATTTGATTTCTCCTTAAATATTTTTAAACGTTAATAATATTATATTTTATAACTAGGATGTTACACCAATTTTAAAACTCGAAAGAATGTAAATATTATTTAGTATAAATTCAGGGAATGTAAGTACAATTTTCTTTAAAAAAGCTAGTTTATAATTTACGGAAAAATACAATTTATATATTTAATTTTCTTCTTCTTAGTTGATTCTTCTAAAATGTTTAAAAGAAATATATAAATAGACCCATATGTATAAAGTTAATTTGTGGGACCAAAAATTTGGTTATTATAAACATATTAGGATAAGAACTACTGATTTTACAAGTGGACAAGTAAAACTAAAAATGGCTCTTTTTTCAAGAATTAAAAAGCATGATTAACCCCTTTTTTATTCTTTAAATCGGTATCTTTTACAATAGTTGCTAAATTTCAAAGTATTTTTTTCAGCATCTAATGCCTCAAATTGGTAATAGTGGAAGCATCTACGAAATTGCATGAGAATCTTAGTCAATGTTAAGTACAGATATTTCTAAAAGTTAAGCTAAGTGCACAAAATATTTAATATCAGTGTGACACCTATAAATTACATTTGCATGTGATGTTACATCCCCTTCATGCTTGTTTGGACATAATTGTAAAATACGAATCATCATTGAAATGTTGAATTTAATCTATAATTTTTGGTTTTTTATTTTCAAATAGAGAAATTAGTCTTTAATGTTTTAAAATTATAATGTTTTCTTTTATCTGTGTTTATTTCTTATACTTTAATTAATTAAAACATTTTTTATGACACCTTATATGTATTTGTTCGGTATAGGATCAATTGAACAAAAATAAAATAAATAAAACATGTACAAAATTAAAAATTAAACTATAACTCTTTTGAAAAAGAGTAAATTAGAAAATGGGAAGCTTTTATTATGGTTTTTGAATACTCAAAATCGTAACATAATGCGTGAGAAAAATGAAGTTAAGATGATGATATTTTTGCACAGAATTGGAAGGATCCTTTTAGGAGTTTTTTTTTTTTTTTTTTTTTTTTTCTACGGTTATTTTATTGTTGATAACGTATGAATGTGGTTAATTAGTGAATAAAGGAGATACAATAATCAAAGAAGAAATGAAAGAGAAATCTTAATTATTGAGTAAAAATATGATAACCACGTGATTCATATAGATATTTGTTCACTATCATTAGGACACTGCCATTCCCAATAAAGGAACAGAATATTTGTATAAATGGAGAAAAAGATTGTGAAGCTTAATTAATAAGCCAAACCCTAGATTTGTCCAATATAAAATTGAAGTCACCAATTAATTAATTAACAAGTGCATATATAGGAGATGAACACGGGAGAGATATTGTAATGATTAATTAATTAGATGGAAACCCTAATTATAGATTGATTGATTAAAATTTATGATTAAGGATTCTAAATCTCTAAAGATCAAAGGAAGGGTCACTTGGAACAATAATGACTTTGATGTAGAAAGGAAGACAAGATTCAGGTTAATTTTTTTTTTTTTTTTTCCTTTCAGGTTGGAAAGAAATGCATCTGATGCTTTCTGTCAAATGATAAAATTACTTGAATGTTTTTTCATGAAACACCTTAATTTATTTTTTTCTTATAAAAATATAAAAAAAGTTTTTGAGTTTCAAACTCTTTTACTATTTTAGATTCCCATATTCAATATTACATTAAACAAACAATTTCTAATTTATTTAACTTTCAAAATTGAATACTTTTAAATTATTAAATAACTTTTTTTAATTTTAAAATCGTATTTGATTTGACTTTACTTCAAAATTATCTTACTTACTTTTTTGTGAAAAAGATAAGTATTGTCAATGATTTGTTAAATCTTAGTTGAACTTTTGAAGTACCTCACAGTTATAGGTTAATCTCTTTTGAACTAGAAGTACTTTAATTTGGAGTGATATTATTAACTCAAAATAGAAAAAAAAAATCAATTACTTCTTTTTGTGGAGAGACTTATTCTCCACTTAGAAGACTCTAACTAGTATGTCAAATTGGAAAAATGAATAGAGTAAAAAAGTGTAAAAAGAAAAAGAAATGTTACGTTAAATAGAGATAATATAAAAATTATAGTATACAAGTGAGTTTAAACTTATTTTTTTTTAATTTTTAAAATTAATTTCTTCTTTCTGACTTACAAATATTTTCTAATTCTATCAAACTATCTTTAGGGTTTCATTTCCTCAACCCCACTTGCTACTAACATTTCTAAATCTTTTCCCACCTTTAATTTTTTTTTTTTCATATTATACTTGCTAAAGTTCACAGAAAAATGTTTGAAAGAAATACAATATTATTTTTTATTTTTTCTTTTACCTTTCTCCTGACAACCTTCAGCAAGGTCATGATTAACTATGGTGATGGTACAAGGTTCACCATTTTTCTTCCTTCCCCATACATGAACTGAATTCTCACATTTGATTTCGTGACTAATTTATTGATGGTAAAAGAAAATACTTTTTTATTTATTTATTGTGTTACGAAAGATTTAGAGGGATAGCACACAATGCAAGGTAAGAATTCAAATTAATTATAAGACGTATAGTCACTCAAACAATTTCTTATAATTAAATTAATAAAAAAAGTTAGATTTAAACACGATACCTAGTTAAATTTAATTATCTATAATTTAGATTTAAATGGTTTATTCAAATTTGTTCTTTTCAGAGAATAAATGTTTAATAAACTTCGACGAAAAGGTGGAAATAAAAATAAACAAATATTTACAAAGTTTAGAGGACAAAGTTTACCAAATATATAACAAAATTAACTAAATTTTATAATTTTTCTAAAAGAGTAACACTATATCATACCCTTTTTTTAGTATCTACAACTTATTTAAAGAGATTTTTTTTTACAACAAACATAAGTATCGTGGTTTGATCATATCTAATTGATGCATATATGATATTACTTTGAGACCTGTACATATTTTTGTTAAAAAAGTATTGGAGAATATTGCACAACAATTTGCATATTACATATTATAATGAATGTATGTATGCACTAACAAAATTTGTGAGTATACTTTTTAATGATCTATAATATTATTGTTGCAGTAGGATAATCTTGTCTATTTTTAAAATATTGTCTATGTGATATTGTAATTATTCTTGGACATTATTGGATTGCTTGTTCAAAATTATAATAATCTTTTGTTATTTTTAATGGAGACTTTTTCGTAATAAAGATTGATTAATTTTGTTGTGTAATATTTAATGGCAAGTGGATCACATAAAATACCATGATTCACGTCTTCAAATTTTATCTTTTCTTTTTCTTTTCCACAGACTTTTTATTATGCTTTGTTGCTTTTTCTCACATTCACATGGTGTTTTTCTAACAATTTTGAATAATGTTTTGATTAGTTTTCAGAACTTAAAATGGGTTCAATGGTTCAACATAATTCGAATTGACATATGAACACTTTCTATATATGTGAAAATTCCTTTCACGTGTGTTCTAATTTCATATTCTTAACAAGCTTTGTTCAGAACACTTTTTCTCACATGGTTAAGGCGTTTTTCTAACTCTAATATTCTAATAGTTTCGCTTAATAATGAATTAATCACTTTTCAATTTTTTATAATTAGTTCAATGGTTTGTTTAGAACAATTTAGATCGTGACATCTAATAAACTAATAATCATTTGGAGTCTTTCTTTTAATGTAATAATGCATGCTATTAAGAGTTTTTGAGTAAAATCAAATTTCAATGAATAATTTTTATTGTTTTTTTTTTTTTTTTATTT
>Ga0209489_105423_pt1 | contig 22112 bp, 19 predicted proteins | sample SiratrowhiteBW_FD_187527 | JGI IMG/M metagenome (GOLD analysis project Ga0209489, IMG submission 187527) | Root nodule microbial communities of legume samples collected from California, USA - Siratro white BW (SPAdes) (version 2) | ecosystem: Host-associated > Plants > Roots > Nodule | place...
AGAGAGAGAAACACCAATATATATATATATATATATATATATATATATATATATTTTCATCTTTCCTTATAAAAGATATACTAACAAGAATAATTAAAAGTGGTAATTTTTTTTACTCATCAGTGTGATACTCCAATTAAAATGATTTGCACAACAAAATCAATTAAAATATTGATAAATATTACCTTAAACATGAATTCTCATTTGTATATAGATCTAAGAATCAAAGTTTTACCTTTGAAATTTATATAATATGTAGATATATTATCATGCTTGATAATAGAGAACAAAGGTGTTCATTTCTTCTTCTTTTTTATAACTATTAATAAAGACAATTACCCATTTTTTAAAATTATTCTGAAGTTATAAGTTTTCTTCACAAGCTACTTTATTTTTATAATCTCTCTTCAATGAAATTAAATGTATAAACTTTCTATAACTTATAGGAATCATGTTTTTTTTAATCAGTATTTTAACTTTTACTCATAAACAAATCCCCCTCACAAACATATCTATTAATTATCAATATAAAACCAAAACTAATATAACATTAAATGTGTATTTTGATAACATGTAATATCCTTAAATTAAACACTACAAGAAAAAAAGGCTTTTAGTGACAAATTTTTAGCTATTAAATAAAATAGTTATTAATTTTGATTAAAATAATCACTAAATTAGTTTTTGATTGTTAAATAACTATAAAATAAAAATAATGATTAAATTTAGTAATCAATTAAATTAAGATAATTGATATATAACATTAATTATCAAAGTTTTATTGACTTATACTTACCTAAAGATAAAATATTTTTATCAACAAAAATATATTATATTGCTGAAAGAGCGAAGGGGTTTTTTCTTTCTGCACCCACATTTTTTTGCGCACCTCGAAACTTTTGAAAAATAACTATTTTACCTTTTTTAAATTAATTTTTGAATTATTTATTTAGAAATTTTTTCAGGACGCACTTTCTGAAATTTTTAAAACTGGATTTTCATAACATGATTTCTAAATTGTAATTTCAATAATAGAACTTCTAGAATGTAATTTTCAAAAGGAATTTCTGAAACGGGAGTTCCACGATGTAATTTTCAGAATATATAAAAAATATTTTAAAACAATTTTTTTAACAGATTTTTTAGAATAAAATTTTTAGAATGCATATAATATTTTCTAGAATGCATTTTTAGAAATAAGTTTTTCAAAATAAAATTTCAATAACAAGCTTTTTTTTTGTTTTTCATGAGTTCTATCTGTTCTTTCTTCTATGGAGTGTTTTTCCATCTTTTCTTCTTCTTCTGCAATAACCATTGTGCAACAATGTGTGGTGCAGTGAGGAAGAGTATTTTAATTTCTTTTAGTAGTGAGGCTGCAGTTAGTAAAGATGGGTTCAGGAAGCAAAAGTTAGCCTCAAAAGCAGTTTTCCAAACCGAAAGTAATACCTACTCTGTCCTTAGCCCAACCCCAAAACTTCTGTTACCAAAAGAAAGTCCAAGACTGGTTGGTGTTTAACTTCTTGATAAACAAAAAAACTTGACAAACAAAAAGTCTTGACAATATATAATGTTAGGGAACCCTCCCCCAAAAAGAATAAAAATACACAAACAATCCTTTTCCAAGTTTCTTCAATTAATACTTTTTCTTGCTTGTCAGATTTCTTTGAAAATTAGCTGATCCCTTAATTATCCTCTGGTCAATATTTTTATAAATATAATTCTGACTCAATCTTTTAAGCAAGAAGATGACTAAGTGAAGATCATCACGTCACAAACAATCTTCTCATATTATGATTAATCACCCTGCAGGTCCATAATTGCGTTTTTCCAATTCTCAATTATAATTAAAATGTCATAATATTGCTTTATATTAATGATTAAGAAAATTAACATGTCACCAAGTATGTGCCCAACACCTTCTGGAGCACATAAACGGGTTTGCTAATAATATGAAGGCAGATTCTTATCTTACTCCGTAGGTGATACTTTGAGATAATATCTTTTTTAAATATAAATTTTTCATAAATATTTTTCTAAGAGAAATTAATTAATATGCATAGCTTTTTTTTGAAAAAAAAATTAAATATTTAATTAATGTATAAGTTAGTTTTGATTTATTGAAAAGTTTATTTGTTTATTTTTTATTTTCTTCTAATTGCATCGAAAAAAATTATCCAAATATGTTGGTATAATATTTGTAAAAGTTAGTAACTTCGAAGACCAATAAAAAAATAAACCTAAACCTAACAATTTGTTAAAATATTTTATTATTTACTTGTGGCTGTGTTTAATTATTTGATTAAATTAAAGAATTTAATGTGTGGATGAGTTGAAATTTAGACGTTAGGTTTGAAGGAAAACTTTGAATATTTTATGATTATAGTGTAGTATAATTGCATGTGTCAAAGTCTAACGTTGATTGATATTTTGATTCAAGATAGAGTAAGGTTGAAGAAATAAGTAACTTTTTAAAAATTGTTTCTTGTAACTTGAAACGTAGAAAATGGTCAAATTAATTTAGGTTGATTATTTTATGTTATTTGTAATATATTTCTTATGAGTTAAATTTAAGAGTTGAATTGAATATGATAAATGATCATAGTAACTTTAAGTGAAACTTTCTGTATGTTAGAATAGAATAGAAGTCACTTTTAATTGTAGTTTGAAATTTGGTATAACAATCAAATCTATTTTATTAAATCTAATTATGTTTCAGATTCATGTTTGAACTTCATGGAATGGTATTTTTAGTTTTACATTATCAAATTGAGATAAGATGGTTTAAATATGAAATTTGTGTAATAAATATAGTTGAAATTAGGTATTTTAAAATTGTTAAGAAGATATAACTAGAAAAAAAGTTTGTGATGAATTTTGAAAATATTTTGATGAAAAGCTTAACTTTGTTTTTGTTATGCATCTCGCTTAAGCAAAGTTATGTCATTCAAAAACGATATTTTTTTGGTTCTAAATTCTTGTTAAGGTTAATAGTTTATTGAGATAACATGATATTCTAATTTATTTCAATTTATATTGATTAGGATGATTATTCAAATATTAATGAATAAAGTTTATATGATGAGAAATCACATAAAAATATGTATGTATTTTTGAAAGAATATCATATATATATATATATATATATATATATATATATAAAGAATATCCTATATGATAAATCTTTAAAATTTTAAATATACTTAATATGTCGATGGCCTTTTTTCAAGAACTATCGATATTATTACACAAATTTTAGATAGCTTAATACTTATTTGTGTGGAACGTGATATGATTCTACTTATTATATGAATAAATATCGGCAAAGGCTATGAAGTTGAACTTAAAAAAATTGAAATGTTATATATATATATATATATATATATATATATATATATATATTCTTTTTTTTATCAGTAATAAAATAATAAAAAAATATATATTAATTAAAAGAAAAAAATGGTATTTCAACTTTTTTATAAAATTTCATTACAAAGTATCAAGATCTTAAAATCCAGTAAATGTATATATTCTTTTTGAAATACTTTTAATTTAAAAATATTGTATATGTATAGAGTTTGATATTAAGTGAGGTGTTGTTTATAGATTTTATAAAATTATCATAAAATTAATAGAAAAATGTTATTTTTGGAATTTTATAAAAAATTGTGGAATAAAACATAAAAAATCTGTAATAACAAACATAATGTAATATAATTCTTTAAGAAAATTGATAGAAAAAAAATCCAATTAGAATTCCTTCCTTACATATATATATATATAATGTTTTCTTAACAAAGTCAAAATAGACGTGGCATGACATGAAAATAAAATATGTTCGAAATATTTTGCGTGGATGGTGTGTTGGATTCAATTACGAGTAAGTGGCGTAAGTGCTATAGCACTTCCTAGAGTTAGTGTATTCATTTAGCGTGATGAAAAAGATTAGAAGAAAAAAAAAAAAAAAAAAAAAAAAAAAAAAGACAAAACAGAAGATTAGATGTAATTGATTGTGTAATAAAAAAAACCTTTCAAATTGAAATTAGTTTCTTGCATGTTATTGTAGATAACATTCACACTCTTCGTTAAATTTAAAATAAACATTTTTTGTTGTACTTTCAATAAAATATCCTAAATAGTTTTTAAATACTTATATTTTTTAGGATTTTAATAAGTCATACTTGCTTCTTTGATTTTATTAAAAATATATATAACTAAATTTTAATAAAAAAATTTAAAATATAAAAATTATATTTTCAAAAATATATTATTTTAATATGAAATAAATAACTATAAACATAGATTAAATTTATTAACTTAAAAATATATACATATAATTCCAGTATAAATATAAATGAAATAAAGAAGGGTTATTTTATTTATATTTATTAGAATTGCATAAATATAACCCTTGAGTTCGAAGTCAGCATATGACAAGATTGAAGGCATAACACCACTTATTCTAATTTTACTTTTCTTATTTTCATTCTCAATTTTAGGGTAGGTGAATTTATGCTGCTTAATTCAAACCAATAAAAGATCATCATTTCAATACAATAATGCATACTTCATTAATTAAAAAACAATTCTTCTTCTTCTTCAGTTATTTTTTATTAGTCTTTTAAACATTTTATATCCTAATTAATAAATATAATGGTATTTTATTTTAATAAAAAATTTACAAGAATTTTATTAACTTTTTTGTTTTCATGTTATAATATATATAAATTAATTAATTATTTAACAAAAATAAAAATATAATTAAAATATTGACTTTAATTATACTTTTCATTGTCAGTCTTTTCCGAGAAATTAAGAAATATAAAAAATTATAAAAAAATTGAAATTTGATAATAACAGTTAAATAGAATAAAATTAAAAAAAATTAAAAATCAACTAAAGATATATTATTTTAACTTTAAGATAATAAATAAAAATAAAAAATATCCAAAAATTCAATAATTAATAAACAATAAATTACTTTGTACCACTTTGTCTGAATAGTAAATATTTCACCTAATGCGATCCCAACAAATAAAAATAAATGCAGGTTCACTGTAGTCAACTGACACAACCACATCTAATTCTCATAAAAATTAAATATTTTGTTTTTCATGTAAAATAAATAAATAAATAATAAATTCTAAATAACTCTAGCTAAGAGAGTAAATAATAAAATTCTTGAAGTTTTAATTAAATTTAATATTTCAATAAATTTGTATATTATTTATTTATTTCTCCTCATTATCCCATTTATTCAAACACAAAAAAATAGTAAAAAACTTCTTCAAAGACTCAATTAAAGTGTATGTGGTAAGTTTTCTTGTTCTCCACTTTTTAATATGCTTAACAGCTTTATTTACTTCATTCCCAAAACTGAATGGGAAATGTTAACAATCACCCTCTTCTTTTCCATCTTTTTTATGTCTTTCCATTTTTCTTATTTTTCTTTAATTTTTTTTCACACATTATTTATTGAATTCATATTCTTTTACATTTTTATTTTATTTGAGTAATGATACACTAACATTATTATGAACACATATTTAATATTTTTATTTTATTTTACTTTACTGTAACCTTATGCTATCTAATAAATTTTTTTCTGAACTTTTTGTATCTTATTATTCTTTTTTACGTTTTCTAGAAGACCTAATTAGCTAATTCATTAAGATTATAAGAATTAGTTAAGATAGCTAGTAAAACTAAATTTACCTCTTTCACAAAAAAAATAACTGTTTTGATTTATATATTTTTGAAGACTATCCCTAATATTAGTGAAATATATATATTTTTTTTTTTTATAGCTTTCTAATACTTTTATTCTTTTTATTATGATTATATCTATTGTATTAATTTTTACTCGCTATAAATATAAATAATCATAATCAAATTCTTAAAATATTCTTTATATAAGACTAATTTTAACGAGAAGTGGCCTAATGCATTATGTATGCCACTTGCTATTTATTTAAATACTATGTTTGCTATTCTTAGATAACAATTAAAGTTTTACCTTCTTATTACAATTATTCTTATTCTCATTATCACCGATAAGAAACTTCATTTTTTTTTATTGAAAAAACAAAACAACATTTATTGTATTTAAGGTTTATTTTTCTAATATTTTTTGTGGGTCAATTTTTTTGTCCGAGATTTATCCTTTTTCTAGATTTATCCTTTTTCTATTTGAGTTGCACACAACTTTACCAATTATTACCGCAACTTCAGGAATATCTTTGATTATATGAAAGGAATAATTTGTACTCTCAGTGAATATTTTTTTCTAATCCCGAATATAAACGAAATGTAAAAATTGACACTAAATAAAAAATTTAATTATATTTAAAAATAACGGTTAAAATAGTTTCTTTTTCAACATGTGGAGGTTTTAAATACAATTAATATATTCACAATATTTTTTTGTTCTATTTATTTATCTTTCTGGATGATGAGTAATATATAAATGTCCACAAAACATTAGTGTTTCTCTTGTGTCCTTTTACCATTGCACCTCATTTTTGGATCTTAGGTGTGTGTCTGTTTATCTCAGGGTTGAAGCTATAAATATGGTAAACTAAGGTCACACAATAGAGAAGTTCAAAGATTTCACAAACCATGAGGATTTTTCACAAAGCCTTGGCTTCAACTCTAGTCTTTCTTTTCTTCTGTGTTGCAGTGTTCTCCACTCCTCCAGAGGATCCAATCAAGTGTTCTTCAGGGAACACAACCTGCACCATCACAAACTCCTACGGCATGTTTCCCGATCGAAGCATCTGCCATGCTTCTCAAGTGTTGTATCCCACCACTGAGCAAGAGCTTGTGGCAATGGTGGCATCAGCAGCCAGAAGCAAAAGCAAGATGAAAGTTGCCACCCGTTATTCTCACAGCATCCCGAAGCTGGTGTGCCCAGAAGGCGAAAATGGGGTGCTGATAAGCACAAAGTACCTGAACAAGATAGTGAAGGTGGACGTGGAAGCAAGGACAATGACTGTGGAGAGTGGTGTGACATTGAAGGATCTTATCAGTGAGGCTGCAAAGGCAGGGTTGGCCTTGCCCTATACACCATATTGGTGGGGTTTGACCATTGGGGGGCTCATGGGAAGTGGTGCACATGGAAGCACTTTGTGGGGGAAGGGAAGTTCAGTTCATGATTATGTGGTGAGCCTTAGGATTGTAAGGCCTGCTGGTCCTCAAGAAGGGTATGCTAAGGTTGAGAGCCTCAATGAACAACATGAAGATCTCAATGCAGCCAAAGTCTCACTTGGGGTGCTTGGAGTTATTTCACAGGTAATTCAGAATTAACCTATCTTTTTGAGCATTTTCTGCTGTTATTGTTGATGATGTTGTTTGTCTTTTTACATGCACAAACTAAAGAAATCAGATTTAAACTTTAAACAACCACGTCCTTGATCCAAGTTACAAGCTTTCTCATGAGGGTTGTGCTTAACGTTCTTCTGAATATGTTGCCATAAAACACAAGAAAAAAATAGAAAGTTCAGTTTCATCCAAAACTTTTTAGGTCTAGTGTGAAACAGAGGACGGTAATTAACTGTGAAATGCAGATCTTTTTTGTCATAATGGAGGAAATTCATTACATAATTATTATGACATTGACTAACATACCATATAAATAAATGCAACTGACAGTAGAATTAGCGTGCCATCATTTTACATAATGTAAATGATAAAAATCAGTATAAATAAATAAATGCAACAACAAATAAATGAGTTGAAAAACGGAAATGCCTGTGGCACTACTTTCTATAAAAAAACATTCATTCTAGTAATAAAATATTATATTATAATAAAATAGTATCCGTATGGTGTGAAAGTATCAGCATTCTTGGCAAACTGGCAATATTATCTAAAAAAGAAAATCCTATATATATATATATATATATATATATATATATATATATATATAAATATAAAAAAAGTAGCTAACTTTATGTTTTTTTAAAATTTGAAAATTAACTCATATGCATAATTGAAATTTAAGGATTAATTATCTTGTTTGTTGAGAACAAAATGACAACACAAAGTATTTGCTTTGATTAAACAAAATAAAAAAATATTCATTGTTCTTGAAAATGAAATAGTTTTTAAATCATGAACCAAATGTCCAGCTCACCTAGAATCTGAATTCAATTTCTTCTTCATCAAGAACGTGTACCAACCACTAGAAATGAGGATTTACTTTGACAAATTGGTGATCCACATAGGCTGATAAAATATTCTGGTTTACTTTTGTGCCTCTGATTCAGTTGTTCCATTAGGTAGCAAACAAATAAAAGTTTGAAGTGTATTTTAGGCTTAGATATAGTAGACAAATGTCTGAGATCATCCTTTTTTAAATTAGCCACCCATATCTTCATGCCCTGGTGTAGTCAGCTATCACCAAATTCCATGGCGCAAGAAAAGGATAATAACAAAAACAAAATAACCCATCACTGAATAACAAAGATAAAAAATAATGTAGTCCAATTTTCAAAAATTTCAATTTTTTGTTCAAATTTAAATTCAAACACTTGACAATGATTTGGTGGGAACGTGTCCTTATTTCTAATTATTAAAATACTTTAGGCTGTTGGAATCAATAAAAAAAATGGACACTATCTTCATATTATGGATCTCACCAGAAAATATCATTGTTTGACAGCAAGAACATATCGTCTCTTTCTAATTAACTTTTTAATACATTAAGCTTTTCTATTGTAAGAAAAATTATATGTTTTGAATATGAAATGGAAAGACAAATACTCAATGATGATAAGGGCTGTTCATTGAGCATTAACGCGTGAAACTAACCATTATGATTAATAGTGTTCATAATTTCAACAAAAAAAAATTATTAATGGCCACAATTGGGAAAAATCAGGATCCAAATACAATAATTTGAACGAATGTAATTTTCTGCATCTTCATCAGCATCTGTTATATTTTAGTGCTTACGTTTAAACTATTGTTTTTTTCTTTGGAAGTGATACATTATGGTTGCTAATTCAAAATAAGAAAATTGCTTATTTACATTATCAACATTTCTTAAAACTTCTAGTAACGTTGTCTTTTTATGTGAACTCTTGTTAAAATTTGATAACATCGTGGCTTTGCTTTCACATGATTTTTTTAGTTTTCTGCCTGTGATACGGTGGTTTCACATGCTTCACAGGAACATGCTAATATGTTAACTCTCAAAAGCATACAAAACACTTATAAATATATAAAACGTGAGAAAGGTAAATTAGTTGTCAGCCAAAAACGCGTAACCTGTATTTACGATAAGAGACATATGCGTTGTCATAGAATCTGGCTTAATCTTAATTCAAAGTTTCAACCCGATAAAGCCAAAAGAAAAAACAATCCAAATCTTGAGAACTAAACTCTTTATTTCTAATTCAAGTATGCTTGAAAGGGACTTCCTCTTACGCACATTCGTTATCAAGACTTGTGTAACGTGGCAACTGTTTGCATGAAAAGTTTAAACGCTTTTACATCAAACACCTATTTTGTGAAGAAAAAGCACATCATGTAATATTTTGCTATAAACTCGTAACCTTCCATTACTGTTTTCAGTTGAATTAAATATTCATTGTTGGTTGAGAAAAGGAGGAGCTATGCAATAAAGTTTTTGGTGTGGCTACATACATATACACCATTATTATGTGAGAGAAATGCAAGGAACCATAATATATAGTACGATGGTTGCTTATCTGATAGATGTTTTTTTCCAGATTACTCTAAAACTAGAAGGTATCTTCAAGCGATCCATCACGTATGTGGCAAAAAATGATTCAGATTTGGGAGACCAAGTTGCTGCTTTTGGACGTGCTCATGAGTTTGGTGATATAACGTGGTATCCAAGTCAACACAAGGCTGTGTATCGTGTTGATGATCGAGTGCCAATCAATGCATCGGGCAATGGTCTTTACGACTTTACCCCTTTTCGTTCCACTCCTTCACTTGTATTGGCAGTCCTTAGAACCACAGGTTTTCCTACCCTTTATTCAATTCACGTTCACAAACTTTTCATCATTCATTATAATTATCTCAGACAGTGTAACTGTAGGGTAACACTGTTCATTTTCTCTTAGTGTACCTTTGTTTTATGTTAAAAGTCACTCCTTGGTCTCTTACTTATACAAGTGTGTTAAATAAATAGGGTTCTTATTTTAAGCATGCATGTAGTTAAAAAGAAAATTTTTATGTCGTTAACGTATTTTTGTTGGTTTTTGGTTTAATGGGGGTAGCAGAAGAGATTCAAGAATCCACTGGTGATGCTAATGGGAAGTGCTTAAATGCTAAGACTACAACAAATACCCTCATCACCTCAGCATATGGACTTACAAACAATGGTACTATCTAAGTCAAAATATGATGGTAATAATTTATAGTTTAACAAAGAATTCAATTTTTATGAAGCTAAAATTTTTGTTTTACATTTGCTACTTGCAGGTGTAATCTTCACTGGATACCCTGTGATTGGATTTCAGAACCGGCTTCAGGCATCTGGGACATGCTTGGATAGTCTTCAAGATTTAAAGATCACAGCATGTGCCTGGGATTCCACAGTGAAGGGAGAGTTTTTTCACCAAACCACATTTAGCATTGGTTTGTCAGTTGTTAAAGGTTTCATTGAAGATGTGCAAAAGCTGGTTCTGTTGGAGCCAAAGGGGTTGTGTGGCATAGAGCTTTACAATGGAATTCTAATGCGTTATGTGAAGGCTTCAAATGCATACTTGGGGAAGCAAGAGGATGCTTTGGACATTGATATCACATACTACCGTAGCAAGGACCCTATGAGTCCTAGGCTCTATGAAGACATTCTTGAAGAGATTGAGCAACTTGGGATTTTCAAATATGGAGGGTTACCTCATTGGGGTAAGAATAGGAACTTGGCGTTTGAAGGAGCCATGAAGAAGTACAAAAATGCAGAGAAATTTTTGAAGGTTAAAGAGAAGTATGACTCAGAAGGGCTTTTCTCAAGTACTTGGACAGACCAAATTCTTGGGATAAAGGATGGGGTGACAATAGTGAAGGATGGATGTGCACTAGAAGGCTTGTGCATTTGCTCACAGGATAGTCATTGCAATCCAAGCAGAGGTTACTATTGCAGACCAGGCAAAGTTTACAAGGAAGCAAGGGTTTGTACTCGTTTGAGATCCAAATGAGACCAAAGTTTACAGAAAATCCATTTATACTATGTGATGAGTAATAATATTTATTGATGTAATTTACCTATTGCAAATGATTAATAAAACACTGTGCTGGTAACAAATTTGAAATGTGAAAGGTCATGTAGTTATCGTTTAGTGAAAGTGAACCATGATTTGTGACAATAGAAATACATAGGTTTGATGAGAAAGACAATATTAGAGTACATCAAAGAGTTTATACAAAATTTCACAAACCAATCATCTACTCACAAGCAAATAATTGAAACGCTTAATAGATAAATGGTAATAGTTTTATTTTTCAATTTTCTTACTACTTTTCTATCCCACTTTTTTTTTTATTATTATATCTAATTTTTAAAATTATTTTTTATTATTATTTTAGTTAATTTTATTAATATTAACAATATTTTTAATAAACTAAACTAACTAACTGAGAATCGAACTCTCAAGTCCCACATGACTCAACTTACAAATGAACCACATTACAAAGCTTACAAAACAAACTCTAATACACTCTGTCTTTGTCTTTATTACGTTGAATGCTTCTTTATATAGACACACAAACATATTACATGACAAACTATACACAGCAGGCAAGCCGGCCTATAATAATTACATCTTGAAACTTCTACTCTAATAATAACATATTTTCACCTTTTTTTACAATAATACAAGTAATGACAGACAACCTTTATATCTCGTCATGCTTTATGTCTTTTTTATATCTTCGTCAATTTTTATGAGATTCTTTGTTTATGAGTGATGTGATAACACCTTGATGACTTTTATTCCTAACACATATCTTCATTATGCAGATAGGGATTCGACTAAGATGATCCTTTGTCTGAGCTGTTGTTAACAGAGTCGTGTAATGATGTAGCCTTTTCTAAAGTTTTCTCAAACTCTTCTTTTGATGAGGTTGATGCTAATGCGGCCATTATCTTTTGCTTATTAAACAAGAATAATAATTCTTCGTTAAGGGATGATGTAGTTATGACTTCTTCCTTGAATGATTCCTTATCCAATCTTGTACCTTGGTAATGCTGACTAAGTTGTTATTGAACTTCTTCCACCATTTCAACCTTAATATCCTGGATAATAAATTTATGGCGACCTCTTCATACAAATTAATTATGGTATAATCCAAAGCTAATATCCATGTAATAGATTAGGAAGCAACGAAAGACATTAACCTATATCTAGGCACAAATGTAGATTGTTTCCAGAAATAGTTATATTACCTGTGCTACTTTGGGTAGAAATAAGGATGTTGAAGGCCCGAAATCTTTGAACCATTTAATAAATAATTTTGAAATTTTTAATGAAATTCCTTTCTTAAACTAGATAAACCACAAGCGTTTTTCTGGAATGAGATAAAGAACATTGTTCCATGCATCCATATAATCATAATACGAAAGAAGTGAAGTGTCTAGAAAAGGATTTAGTGCTATGTAATGGTTGGTTCCACTCTTGAGGAGTCATAATATGGAGGATTTTTGTTTTAGAATATATAATGGTTCCTTCTTTGTCTGGGGTATGGGATATTTCTACTAAGTTTGTGTCTATTAGGATAAATTCATAAAAGATTTTGGTTTTAAATATGTCTTGGAAGGATAATGGAAAGTACTAGGAAACAAGTCTTCTGCATTTTTGGTAGGTTTTCTTTGATCTATTATTTTTCTAAGATTATGATTGGTAAGATTTCTGGGTTTGATCAGATATTCTTCCATGAAGTTTGAAGGTTTAGAAAGTTCTGTATTAATAGGTGGCGATAATAATTGAGATGGTTTGATAATAAAATCTCTTGGTCTTACAAGGATATTGGTTATCTTCTTTTAGTGATGTTTGATAATATCTTAATTTCATATCAAATTTTAGAAATATTGTAGCATCATGAATTCTTTTTATTAAATCAGTTTTGTTAGGTAATGGGTATCTAATCCATTTTAATACTTTATTTAAAGGTTTATAATTTATAACCAATCTTGGAGCTCCACTCTCTAGTTCAAAAGCTTTCATAACATAAAATCCTGAACAACTCCAAAGTGATTGTGATGGTCTTATTAATCCTTTATTTAAATATTCTTGTATTTCTTTTTTACAATATTCTAAATATTCTTGATTCATATGTATAGGTTTGGCTTTAGTAGGTATTTGTTTTTCATCAAAATTATCTATATAAGGTAATGTAACAATATATTTTTTCCTGTGCCAGAAAGCAACAGGATTTGCTTCATAGATTTCTTTTCTATTTTTTTTCTTCATATTCTTTTATCATGGTTTTGATGTTATGAGCTTTAAGTTATTCTTCTATTCTTTTAAATATTATTTCTTTATTTAATAAATTTATTTCTTTTCTTTTTCTCTCTATAGGTGATGTTTAAGATTCTTTTAATAAATTTAATTCTCTAGTCTTGGGTGATTTTATATTAATCCTCTTTCACTAACCTGAAAAAGATATAATAAGGTTAAGAATGGAGTTCCTAATATCATACAAGTATTCATATTCTTTATTAATACAAAGGAGGTATTATAGCATATTTTGCCTTAACAAATTTTTACACTAGGAAGTTTATATTGAATATTCATTTTAGATCCATTTGCACTTGTTACTTTTTCTAATGTTTTCTCATAATATTGCGTTGGTATTAACCTTCTTGTATCCAATTTAGGTATGTTCCTAAATCTATTAATGTTATAGTACTTATTTCTCTTTTTATTACTAGTTTTATTTTAGTATGTCATTTATGAGTTGGAATTAGACTTAATAAATTTATATAATTGTTATTAAATGTTTCTCCCTTATTAGAGCTTTTTATTTCTAATTCTCCTCTATTTTTATTTCTTATTATGTCTTTTCCTTCTTTTTCTAATAATCTATATTTTAATGAAATATCGTTCTCTTTAAATAATTGTATCTCTTGTTTAAGATTTTTTATTTCTTTTTGTAAGTTCATAAGTGTCAATTTTGAGTATTTTTTATACATGAGAAAGCTTGAGTCCTTGTGGGTTTAAGTGTTCTTTAAAATAGAAATTACCACAATTTGAGAGTTTTTGGATCTAAATTTAGGTTTTGAGTCCTGAGTTAAGAGAAATCATTTGATCTCAATTATTATAAAATTTTAGGTATAAAAGAATGAAGAAAATGAGAGAGTCGAAGATTCACGAAGAAAAAAAATAAAAATTTTAAAATAAAGAAAAAGCCCAAGTGAAAAGTTACTTAACCTAGGCCCAAAAATGAGTTTAAAAGGGCGATTTTAGGTTTTCTAAGGGATCAAGACCGAGGACGGAGGCAGACGGCTGGAACCAAGATTCTCTTCTTTTTTAGAAATCTTCATTTTCCTTGGATTGTAATGGCTACCATGAGTAGCTAATTCTTCATCTTTGGGATTGAATGTAATCTTTTGAACTCATTTGTATTTTTGTGATTTTTATATATAATATTTAGTTTCTACTCAATTGATATTTTTATCTTGTACTCTGATCAATAGAGTCTTGATTTTGATTCTTGAATTTAATTGGGAAGTACTTTTAAGTTTCTGACCTAGATGAAAATACTCAATATATTGGAATAGTTGGAATAGGTTTCGATGTATTGATTGCGTATAACATCTGTTCTTAATGCTAGATAATCTATTAAATAGCTGAGGAATCAGTGTTCAGGAAATTTCCTTATGAATTTCATGTCAGAGGAATCGGTGAATGATCTTTATATGTGCATCAATTGTGACTAGTTACAGATATTGTATGTTTTTATCAAATCCAAAATATGAATGAGAGAGATAGATGAAGTTCAATCCCAGAGTTCTTCTAGACCTTTTAAAACCACTTTTGATATTCGTTAGTTTATTTTGCAATTGTTCTTTTATGTTCTTTTGTTATCTAAATCAAATCATTATCAAATCATCCTTAAAATTTTTTTTCTTAGTGAGCAGTGAAAACTAAGATTTTTAAGCAAAACTGTTCTCAGTGGGATCGACATTCATACTTTAGAATCTATATTACTTTTGACTCGGTATACTTGCCGAAAAAGGTCAACATAAGTCTTTTATAGTTATATTTTGATTAGGAATTTTACATCTTTTATAAATATCTTTTATATTTATTGATTCTATCTATTCTCGTACTTCTTCACTTTTTATGATTAAATTATTTAGTTGTGATAAAAATTCATTTTTTAATGGCGAGTGTTCTAATTTATCTATGATAGATATTAAAGTTTTTGTCTGTTCTTTATTTAACATATTTTTATTTTTATCATTAATACAATTTTCATAACTACATAATCTTGGGCTTAAACAATAATCTTCATCACTTTCTTTTGCATTTTTGCTACTATTATTTGATTTTATTTGTTTTACTTCTAATTCACTTTCTTCTTCTAATGTATTATCATATTCTTCTGATTTTGAATTTATGAGAATATTTAGTAATTTTTTCTTTAATTCTTCATCTTTTATTAGATTTATTTTCTTATTTGATTTATTTTCTTAACTATTTTATAGCCATTTGCATAATGACCATAATGACCTGGTTTACCACATTTCCAACAAACATTACATTTTTTTCTTAAGTTTTTTATATTTGGATTTTCTAAGTGGTTTACATTCCTAGAGTGCTTTATTATATTTTCTAATATATGATTTTTTATGTTTTTTTTTCTGTTTTTTTTTCTATTTTTTGATTATTTTATTTTTTCTAGCACTAGGTGCTCTAATAGGTTCCATACCATATTGATGACAAAATGTTCTTATTTCATTTTTATTTATCATACTTTCTTTTTTAAGTTTATTTTGTAATTTGAAGTCAGTACATACTTGTAATCCAGCATCTACTACTATATTATGTATTTGACCATAAGTTAGGGAGTCATATTGTATAAGTTTACTATAATGTTGTTCTAAATTTAATTTTACTTTTTTTGCAAATAATTTAGGTAAGCCGGCCAGGAATCTTTCCTTCCAAAATCTAGCGAACCCATCTTCTCTTAAAGTTACTTTTGATAAAAAAAAAATGTATCTTTATACCACCTATAATCCAACATGGTTGGACAGTACAAATTTGCTAATTAGTTTGTTGATCTTTCTTTAAATATGTTGGAATCTCCTACAAAGTTTTGTATTATTGAATAAATTAGTGTTGATACTGCATCTTCTTGATTTGTTTAAGTTTTAACACTATAAATTATTGCTAATTTATCTTATTTTGTACACAAATTATCCTACCAGCCTTTCAGATGACCAGTAAATCCTTATACTATGGCTATACTGGCAGACTTGTGTCACTACATCCTTTTGTTTTATGGGCAGTCGCTGTCATTGTCATTTGACAAGTTAAATATAATATAGCTTGTTCCCTTAATCCATCTAATTATAAAATTTTGTTCTAAAATCTCCTGTTTCTTTTTTAGAATAAGTCTTAAAATACCAATCTCTTTTATCTTTATTATATTCTGCTTCAAAATCTTCCCTTATCCAAATTTTATCTATTTCGAAAGGTTCTTCTCTATTTAATGTACTTAATATTTGTGATGTCGTAGAAAAATATTGATGAGATTTAGATTTTTTAGATTCTGTATATAATGGTTTACTAACTATGGGAATAATATTATCTAATCCTCTTAAATCTAAATTTATAATGGAATTATCCTAAATGGTTGTCATTTATGAATTATTTGTGGTTTCTCTTATTTTAAAGATGATGATTTGTTTCTTCTCAATCTTATATATGTTACGTCCTGGACTATTTCTCTTATCTGGGTATTATTTATTTTTGGTTACTCTATAATATCTTCTAATATCCATTCCTCTAGTGTCATTCTTACTACTTCTTCATTTTCATGACTTAATCTTTTTGGAGTTTGTACTAATGATCTTCTAAGATTTGCCTATACTAATGTGGTTTCATCTTTGGGCAAAGATCTTAATGCTATGTAATTATAATCTATTTTTGCAACTTTATAATAAATTCTATAAATAATCTAAATAGGACATAATAATTCATCTAGTATATCTTTTGGGGTTTGAATAATTTTTATCACTGATAATAATATTATAATAATAAGATTATTATTATTGTTATTATTATTATTATTATTATTTGTATAATTTCTATACTTGATAATAATATTAATATTAACATTATTAATATTACATTATATCATATTATATTATGTTACCATATTAGTTATATTATAATATAGGAAGTTTTAATTAAATGGTTTAATGGGTCAAAAATAAAAGGAAAAGACAATTTTCTCCTTCAAGGTTTGGTGCAATGTATAGTGTATTTATAAGAGATTCATTAGTAGAAAAATAGTGTGAGAAATCACGATGTCTCTGTTTGTGAAAAATATTGTCTTGTTGTCGGGAAAAGAAGATCTAACCATTCACAAATAATGATCTTGGACAACATCTTGTCCATATTAAGCAAATCTTTCATTGGAGTTTTGGGACCAGAGTTTTTGGTAAGACACTGTTCTTTTATTCCTTTCAATGGGGAAACTGCCCTTTGTTGTATTTTAATGTATACGACCAAAAAAGGGATATCAAACTATCTGCAAACTGTCATTGGTATATTCATAAAGATGGATCATGCAAATATGAAAGATATTACAACCAACCACCATTCGAAGCGATTCGCAAATGCTATAAGTGGAACTAATGTATTTTACTTCAGTCATTTACTATGTCAGAAATAATATCTACTATTGAATATCTCAATATATATTAATAGAAAATAAATGAGCAATTTATTTTATTTATTTTCGAATGATTTTTCTATCAAATTAGAATACTATTACATATTTACCTTAAATTTAAACAATTTATTAATACTTTTTTTACCTTTCTTATATTTATTTTTTCACATATTAAAATACAATAAAAACAAGAGGGAGAAATGGAACAAAATTTATTAAAAATTAAATTATTTACATTTTATTCTAGTTTTTGCTTGTCATAGAAGTTGATTGATTAAAATAAAACTAATAAACAACAAATTAAGTTTTTTGAAAAGATATTTGAATGTCAAATTAGTAATTTAGCGAAAAATTAATAAAATTAATTTAAAAGTATGTAAAAAAAAAATACTTTTCTCTCAATAAGAAAATTTGTTTTAGTTTTTTATGAAAGTTATTATTAGTTGGTTAATAGTATTGTAATTATATTTGTCTATGAGTATTCTCTGAACGTTTAAATACTTTTATATTATATTGGCCTAAGTTATGACACGTAACACACACATTTAGTCTGATATTAATATTTTTTTAAGATCATAGATTTGAGAAAATAGATTTAATATGAAAATGTATATGAAGTTAATTTAAAAAGTTATAAATTTATCTTTGAGATTAAAAATTAATTTAAAATAAAATATACTTAATTTATTAAATGTGATTGATAAATTATTATAAAATTATCAATTATTTTAAAATAAAAATAAAAAGGAAAAAGAAATTATTATTCTTTATATTATTATTTTATAAATTTATTTTGATTATTATTGTAATTATTATTACTTTTATTATTATTTTAATTATTATTTATTATTTTATTATTATTTTTAATTTTTAACATTAATATTATTAATAATTTATTTTTATAAAATAAAATATTATGTTAAGTGTTCATAATTTGATTTTGTATTTTATGTAATGTACTTTATGTTATTCATTTCACCTTCATGTCTTTGTATTTTCAATTATTTAATTTTGTTCAACCATTTGTTGACTTAGTCAAGAATTGCATTAACTATTCATTAAGATACTCACACAATAAAAAAAAGTTATAGCTGTCAATACACGTTTCAGTTCAGATAAATAAAAAAATAAAAAAATTACATAAGTTTGTAATTAAAAATAAAATAAAAATGAAGATAAAGTTTTTCAATAACTATTATAAACTAAAAAATAATATTTGTTTAGTTTAGGTTTTATAAACTAAAAAATAATATTTGTTTAGTTTAGGGATTGAACTTAATCCATTAAGTTTTGAAAAAAAACAATAATAATAACATAAAAAAGAAAACAAAAACGAAAATATATATAATTAAAAAAAAAAGATAAAAATAAATAAATAAGAAGAAAAATAAAAACAAAAGGAAAAATAAAGAAAATTTGAAAAACAAAAATAAATAAATAAATATATAAAAAGAAAATAAGATAATAATAAAATACCCATGGTAATGACTCATCTTCACTTACGGATTCTCCCCATTTTTTCCTCACTCCTAACCCCACAAAACAAAATAAAATATATAAAAAAGATAACAACAAAAATACACTAAAAAAATCAAATACAGGTATGATTTTAAATTTAAGAATTTAGAATGAAAATCACCGTAATATTGATAAACTTTTTGTTATTTTTTTATTTTTCTATTTGTTTGTTTTCATTCTTATGATTAAGCATTGCTCATAATTTATAATAAAAACTAACGACACTCCCCAAGTGACTATTCACTCCAGGGATTCATGTTTGTAATTTCAAGTAATAACTCCCATGTTTGTAATTTCAAGTGATAACTAATCTCTTTCAAGTGATAATGACCTCTTTTTATTATTGCCCTACTGTTTCTTTATTCAACAATCACTCTAATTCCTCTACAAACCAAACCTGGTGGAAATACCTTTTTTTTTCAATTTTTTTTTTCTTTTTGTTTGTTTCGAAAAAGAAATAATGAAAGACGACTCATTGATGGTTCTTCTAATCAAATACTAACAAAGACGATAGTTGAACTTCTTCCATGAACCCTGGTTATTTTAAAAATAAAAACAACAAAGGTTATTATTATCTTAAGTAATGTAGTCTTAAGATTCAAAGTTCAATAAATAATAATGTACTGCATGGAGGACTGAGCACCAAAACCAATGCACAGTTGTATAGCCGACCGACTAATGTTTGGTCGGATGGCTAAGAAGTGGCAGGTCTATGTAAGTAACACGTGACACACATCAGATGAGAAGCCATGTTAGGCCACAGGCCCATCCACTTAAGGCCCATCTAAACAAGTATAAAAGCCAAGGGAACCCCACAAAATAAAGTACTGTTACTTGACCCAATTTCACCTGACTTTTCACTAAAACCTATACTGACTTGAGCTTCGGAGTGCCTGCAGGACCCCTCTCAGGACGGTGCACTGACAGAAGAAGGAAGGAAAAGGAATTGGACACCATCGCAGAAAGACAGCTACGAGGAACTGTTGCTTGTAGGAGCCGACCGGTCTTATACAAGAACAAATAATAATAACTTAAGTAACATAGTTGCTTAATCTTCTAGGCAATACAGTGGCTTAATTGATCTCGTTCTCTTTCTATGGCTTCTATGACAGCCTGATAAAATGTCATTATAAATTTATATTTTTTTAGATTACTAATTTTTTCATCTGACAATTTATATCTTTCTAATTTCTTCTTAATAAATTTAGTAAGTATCATAAGATTTTTAGATGGACGAGGATTTCTATTTTTTATTCTCATGCAAAAATATCTATCAATATTGTCTTGAATGATAGTACTATGAGTATGCATTGTTAAGTTATACAATGATTTATTTTTCTTAAGGCTCTTTTTTAGTAACTAGTTTATAGTATTGTATTTTTCTGAGATATCTAGGAGGGTCTTTATTTCATCTATAGTTATAATAGTTTTTAAAGTATTCTTATATTTAGTAATAAGGATGGAAGCATTTCTGGTTGGGTGAGGATGTCTCTTTCTAAGTCTTAAAGTAACTAATTGTCCTGTGATAAATGTTTTTATGGTTCTTGATTTATAGCTCTACTTCCCCCCTCTCTTCAGAGAAAACCAAATATAAAAAACAGTTATAATGAAAACATCAATATCAGAACATTTTGGCTCTGATACTAGTTATGCAGGATCGATAAAAGTATATGAACAATAATGAAAAGACAAGTAATGAGAATTTACAAAGAGGATGCAAGTCTTGGAAAACATCATTCAAAAGCTTTTATTTTATTGAAGAAAACACATTACAAAGCACACTTACAAGTACACTCTGGTAGACTCTCTACTCAAACTCTTTATTTAGCTATGTCTTCACTACTACTAAAGGCTCCCTTATATAGAAAACCACTTGACTAGTGAAAAACATACTATCCTTATTTATTATAATGATAATAATAATTCTCAAAAAGATAAGAACAACAAAGGTTTTTATTATCCTAGGTGATGTGGTCTTAAGACTCAAAATTCAACAAGTAACAATTATAACTTAAGCAACACAGTTGCTTAGTCTTCTAGGCAACACGATGACTTAATTTATCTTGTTCTCTTTCTATGACTTCTATGACAGCCTAATAAAATGTTGTTATAAATTTATATTTTCCTGGATTAGTAATTCTTTCTTCTGACAATCTATATCTTTCTAATTTCTTCTTAATAAATTTAATAAGTATCATAACATTTTTAGATGGATGATAGAATTAGAAACAAAACCCTCTAATGATGAGACAGAAGCATCAAATAACAATATTATAAACTTATTAAGTTTAATTACAACTCATAAATGACATACTGAAATAAAATTAGTAATAAAAAGAAAAATATTTAATACTATGACATTAATAGATTTAGGAGTAGATGTAAACTGTATACAAGAAAGATTAATACCAACTCAATGTTATGATAAAACATTAGAAGAAAATAACCAATGCAAATGATTCAAAAATGAATATTCAATATAAGCTTTCTAATGGAAATACTTGTAAATGTAATAGAGTAGAATAAAATAGAATTGAATACAATACAATACAATATAATACAATATAATATAATATAATACAATACAATATAATATAATACAAAAAATATAATATAATATAATACAATACAATATAATACAATACAATATATATAATATAATATAATATAATATAATACAATATATAATATAATATAATACAATATATAATATAATATAA
>Ga0209489_105424_pt1 | contig 22110 bp, 10 predicted proteins | sample SiratrowhiteBW_FD_187527 | JGI IMG/M metagenome (GOLD analysis project Ga0209489, IMG submission 187527) | Root nodule microbial communities of legume samples collected from California, USA - Siratro white BW (SPAdes) (version 2) | ecosystem: Host-associated > Plants > Roots > Nodule | place...
ATATTATATTATTATATATATATATATATATATATATATATATATATATATTTAAATTTTAAAAACATTATATTTAAACTTTTAATGGAAAAAGTGGTATGTGTAAATAAAATTTACAAAAAATCAGGATATGTTACTCTTATTTTTTTTTGTATTATATAATAACTATTATTTTAGTTTGTGGCTTACATAAATTAAGATTTACTTTTTAAAATAAAATGAATAAATAAATATTTTAACATATAAATTGTATATTAATTTTTATTTTATTTTATTTTCTAAAAATAAATCCTTTTACAATTGGGATAATAGTTTTCAGTCTTCACTGTCATACATTTAATAATATGTTGACATTCTTTATGTAATTAATAAAATAATAATCAAATTATCCCTTTGACGGAATGCCGATAGGCTGTGATATTTTTCTAGACGTCTTCTAATTGCTGTCTCTTTTATAAAAATCTCTTATGGCTGTTGGTTGGAGAAGTTTGAGAGTTTTTAATAACCAGTTTCCAGAAAGTACCTTTACAGAAAAGTAGTATTAAATATATTTATACTAAATTTTTTTCATAATTTTATACCGTATATATCTTCAATAAATGTTTTTTTAAATTAATATTCTAAAATTACTGATTAATATTTTTAAAATTTATTCCTCATATTTATTTATAAATAGTTTTCACTAAAGTTTTCTATGACGTTGTTAATTTAATTTAAATTTTATTAGCCATTTACAAATGATGTAATGATTTTTATTACCTTCATGTAAGATTTGATGGTTTAATAGATTTATTATTATTTAAAAACGACTCCACAACTAATATTGATAATTTCTGTGTAATGAATACTTGGTTCATTAAATATATAAATAGTTAATAAGTATATCAAACTATAGTAAAGAGTAGAATTATTATTTTAAACTTTTAGATATTAAAACTAAATGAGTTTTTTTAATAAAGATAGAAACCAGGATTAATATCAATCTGAAATGAAATTTATTATTTAAAATTAGTTATTATAAATTGAAATATTTATTTATTTTAAAGTGCAAACTAAAATAAGATTTATTTGATACAAAATTGTTCATTCCTACAAATACAGTACACACATACAGTTGCCTTGGTTGAACATGCTGTGTCTTCCATTTAACCTTTTTATTAATATTTCTTGAGGAAGCTTTTTTTTTTTTGAGTTTGAATGATTCAAAATGAGAGTACTTTGACAAACAAATAAAATTAATAGTATCCAACATTAAATAAAAAATTTGGTTGAAATATTATACAAATTATACAAATTATACAAATGGAAAAAGCAATGTTTGAAAATTTAAAATTACTGAAGTAGGGGAAAGAAAGATAACAATGGAAGTGGAAAAAGATCACAATTATTGCTAGAGTATTTGCAAATACATAGATTTAGGTTGTTTAAAAGAAATATCATCTCATGACTTGCGATTAAACTACTTCATATCAAAGTTTATCTTAAAAGCTGGCTTCCAATGTAACACAGTGTTTCCTTTCTTATTCTTATTTTGTCCTTTTGAGAAAGACTTCCAATATCTTTGCATCTCAGTTTATCGATAAATTGTAATAAATCAAAGCAAATTTTAGACCTTTTTAATCCTTTTTAATGTTAACTGCAAGTTTAATTCAATATCGTTTACCTTAAATTAAGATAGTGCAGAAACAGTTTACACAATAAATTGTACATAATTAATCTTCTTATTTAAATTTAGACTAGCTAAATTCATGATTAGATTTAGGTAAGATTTTATTTTATTTTTATCATCTTATAAGATGTGTTTAAGAGTGGCAAGAGGGGGTTTTAAAAATCTTATAAACAACTCTATCCAGTTTTTAATTTGGTTTGACTTTAACTTCAACATCTTTAATTTGAATTTAAATAAAATATTGTTTGGAATAATCTTGAGTAAGACATCTACTAATTTTTGCAAGACATATTTTTGTTGATCTTAATTAGCCAACTTATCTTTAAACTTTAATTTTATCCAATATAATTTTTTATTTCTTAAAACTTTATGTAAATGTAGACAAAAACAACATAGAAAAATGTGTGTCAATCTTCTAAGCCAAAAATGTAATAAATTAAAGTTAAATTAGGTTAATAAACTTTTCACCACTTAATTATTTGACTAAACCTTATGTGAGGAACCACTTTGTGACCACTCTGTCATAAATCATAACTTTTGACTATGACAGATCTATTGTTACGAATTCAAGTGTGACTTTAAATTTTATATTGAATAGAAATGAGAAAGTTAAGTAACATACAAAAAAAAACATAAAAATCTAATGTTTTAAAGTTTTGGATTAAAAATAATGTCATTTCCTTATATGAATGTGACTCTTGTCTCATTCTAGTAAGATCTCTCGAATATTTTTTTCACTTAATTTTCTTAATAAGAGATATCAAAGCTAATGGAGTGATGTAAGACTCTTTAGAATATTTTATTAAGAGTAAGGTATGTGAAGCTAAATTTTAGGATTAGGAATATATATGTTTTAACTAAAATTTTAACAAACAAATTTTGTTTAAGTTAAATTTAAAAAAAAATTGTTAAAGTTAAATTTTAGTTAATATAGTTTATTGTTACTTTTGGAATAGTTATTTGCAATTATATTATTATTGAACTTATATTCTAAACGTTTATATATCTTTTTTAGTGTTTGGTTTATGATGAATATTATTAGTATTGAGTGTGATGTGGTGAAGTGTTCCAACTTTAGCAAATTGTATTATTAATTTTTCTATAAGTAATAAAGAATTTTATAAATAATGGGATACAAATTTTATCTCCACTCATATGTTTATATGTTACAACAAACTCATCCAAAAAAAACTTTCATCTTAAATAAATAAGCCTTATATTTCGATCGAGAAACCAAACAATGATATGCTCTATCTAACTACTACTTACGATAACGAGACCAAGTAAAACCAACAAAACAAAATATTTCATTATATAATATACAACAGTTTTGAAGCTTCCAAAACTTCACATAAAGAAATTATATTGTTAATGTTTTTTGAAATTTATATTTTGTATTTTTGTTCTCGAAATTTCCTTATATTTAACTTTAAAATTTAAATGTTGATGTATGTAAATTTGTTATATTTATTATTTTAGATAAATATTAGAATTTATTTTGTTTGCAATATAGTATGATTGTTGACATTATCTACAGTTATAAGTTAAAATACAAATATATTAAAAAAAATCAACATATTGATTTGGTTACGGTATCTACATCAGCTAAATTGATGCTAAATATGTTTTTTTTTTCTCAAAGGTAAAAACAGTGTATAAGACTCCTTTTGGTTATAGCTTTGCTTGTGGTGGGAGTGGATTAGTTCTTCCTGCATCCTAATAAAATTCTTCCGTAAAAAAATTTATTTCGTAATTATTCTTATATGAGAACTGGATAGATTGTCATTTAAAAAAAATTGACAACCGGATGAGCATGTCATCCGGTTGTTATTTTTTTCAAATGACAACCGGATGACTTATTCATCCTGTTGTTAATTTTTTTTCAAATAACAACTGGATGGGGTGTCATCCGGTTCTCATTTCCAAATCAAAATGATAACCGGATGAAATCCATCTGGTTCTCATGTTCCAAATCGAAAAATTAATTCGTTTTCGATTTTGACTATGATAATCGAATAAGTTTCATCCGGTTATCATTTTAATTTGGAAATGAGAACCGGATGACACTCCCATCCAGTTGTCATTTGAAAAAAAAATTAATAATCAGATCAGCCGTTTATCCGTTTCTCATATAAAGATAATTACGGAATAGATTTTTTTTATTAAGATATAGGAAAAATCTTATTATACTATAAGAATACTCGTCGTAGGAGTGATATAGTATCAATTAGTGTCCGCAACTAATGTTACATACTTTAATTTGTACATCGGTTATGAATCGGTATAGAAATATCTTACTTTCTAAGTTACTAAAATTATATATTTAAATGATGTAATTAAAAGTACAAAATAAGGAATATAAAGTTGTAACTTTAATAAAAAGTTAAATTCTATTAGATATGTTTGATTGAAAAAAATTAAAGAAATAACTAAATTAAAATTGGCATGTTTGAAAAAAAATTATTTTAAAGAAAAAGTAAGATTTATTTTATTATTTTATATATTTTTAATTATTTTCTCTATCTCTTTTAAATTTTCTTTTTCATTTCTTCTTGGTTAAATATCTTTAATTTTCGAATCTGGTTATGAAAACCGCCCAAGTCCAATTGGTCCAAAACAACATCTAGAACGGCGTCTACAAAGCATTCTTCAATTATTCATGGCGGCGAATGGATATTTTTCATGTTTTAACTTTTGTCCAATCCATTAAATGAAAAATGTAGAAATTATAACTAATTATTTTATCATTTTTTTTATTTTTTATAAAGCATTGTCTTTACAATTCTAATCTCTTGGATTTTTTAATTATTATTTAGTCTATCTATTAAAAATATTAATCTCTTAAACATCTTTTTATGTAATCCATAAACTAAAATAATAATTTTATATACTGCTAGTTTAACAGTATACAAATGAGATTTTTCACATTTCGTATTTTATTTTATTTATATTTTAAAATTGAAAAAAATTATCAAATACGAAAAATAACAGCATAATACACTGTAAGTCACTGATCCCTTTTAATAATGACTCACTACGTTACAAACTATTCACTTTTATATATCATAAATATTCATGTTATTTTTTCTTAAAAAATATAAATTCATGAAATATCTCATTCTTACAAATAAAAAATATAAAATGATCTATTCCAGCAAATACAGCAAACAGTCGCCATAGTTGAAATTTAGTTGTACATACATTTATATTCTTTGAATTTGGTCGCAATACCTCACAAACACATCAAATAATAGAATTTAACATTTAAAAAAAGAGAGAGATAATGGAAAAATAAAAAAGAATGATACATGCTCATGTTTTAAGAATTGTTTATTTAGATAAAAAAATTTCTTGTTCTTTGGTAAACAGATGATGGCTCCAACAACCTTGTTTCAGTGTGTCAGCAGCTTCACACTATGCTATGCAAACAAAATCAGACCAAAACTTGTACTTATAAATACATGCCACTCCTCTGCTAAAAACCACACACCACAGCAAAAACATCTTCTCCTTCAATTCTCAATTACATTTCTATCTTCTTAAGGTTCTACCATGGCCGTTTTCACATTCGAGGACCAAACCACTTCTCCTGTGGCTCCTGCTACCCTCTACAACGCTCTTGCTAAGGATGCCGATAACATCATCCCAAAGGCTGTTGATTCCTTCAAGAGTGTTGAAATCGTTGAGGGCAACGGTGGCCCCGGAACCATCAAGAAAATCTCTTTCGTTGAAGGTACTATTTTTATATTCACTCTTTTTCTATATTTTTTCTGTATATGCATTAACAGTATAGCATATCAAATTAATTAACTATGAATTGTGAATGAATGAACGAATGGACAGATGGGAAGGCAAAGTTTGTGCTGCACAAAGTAGAAGCAATAGATGAGGCCAACTTGGGATACAGCTACAGCATAGTTGGAGGTGCTGCCTTGCCAGAGAGTGCAGAGAAGATCACAGTCGACACCAAACTCAATGACGGTCCCAACGGAGGGTCAGTTGTAAAGCTGAGTATAACATACCACAGCAAGGGAGATGTTCCACCCAATGAGGATGAGCTCAAAGCTGGCAAAGCCAAAAGTGAAGGTCTTTTCAAGGCTGTTGAGGCATACCTTTTGGCCAATGCTTGAATCATTACCAGCGTCTGTGATCACATATACCAGAAGACTTTCCTTGTGTGTTTTTCTTAAAAGCTGGCTTCCAACGTAAGACAGTGTTTCCTTTCTTATTTTTATTTGTCCTGTTGGGAAAAACTTCCAATATCTTTGTATCTCAGTTCATCAATAAATTATAATAAATCAAAGCAAATTTTAAATGAAAGCAAATATTAAAGGAAAAGGATGTTTGACGACGGTTGTTATTCCAACCAGTTATCAACGGTGACATAATATGACTTTTGTTATTCCACTCAGTTATCAACCGTGACATAATATGACTTCAATACACGGAAAAGAGCAATTATGGAATTTTAGTTTTATGTGCTCACTAAAATAAAACATTTGAATGAAAGCTTGACGTGGTTTTATGAAAGCATAAGTGTTGTGTGAGCAAGTAGCGATGTGAGAGCGAGAGAAGAAGTGAAAAGTGAAAATCGTTTAGGTGACGATGTGCAGCAGTTTGGTGAAACAAAGAAGTTGGAGAATAATGTAAAAGAGACAGAGAGAGGCAAAGAGACACAGAAAGAGATAGTAGTGATCGAAATATTATACAGATTATACAAGTGGAAAAAACAATGTTTGAGAATTTAAAATTCTTGGGGGAAAGAAAGACCATGGAAATGGAAAAAAGGTCATAATTATTTGCTAGAGTATTTGCAAATATATAGATTTAGATTGTTTAAAAGAAATATCATCTCATGACTTGCAATTAAACTACTTCATATCAAATTTTGTTTTAAAGAAACGATTTTCATTGAAGAGTGTAAAGAATGCATGCCGATAGACATGCCCAGACTTTCCTTGTGTGTTTATCTTAAAAGGTGACTTCCAATGTAACACAGTGTTTCCTTTCTTATTCTTATTTTGTCCTTTTGAGAAAGACTTCCAATATCTTTGTATCTCAGTTTATCGATAAATTATAATAAATGAAAGCAAATTTTAGACCTTTTTAATGTTAACGGCAAGTTTAATTCAATATCGTTTAGTACCTTAAAATAAGATAGGGCAGAAAAAGTTTACATAATAAAAGAAATATATATTTGAAAATTGTACATACTTAATTTTCTTATTTAAATTTAGACTAGCTAAATTCATGATTAGATTCAGGTAAGATTTTATTTCATTTTTATCATTTTATAAGATGTGTTTGAGAGTAGCAAGAGGGGGATTTAAAAATCTTATAAACAACTCTATCCAGTTTTTAATTTGGTTTGACTTTAATTTCAACATCTTTAATTTGAATTTAAATAAAATATTGTTTGGAATAATCTCGAGTAAGAAATCTACTAATCTTGACAAGACATATTTTTGGCGATCTTAATTAGTCAACTTATCTTCAAACTTTAATTTTATCCAATATAGTTTTTTATTTTTTAAAACTTTATGTAAATGTAGACTAACAACGTAGAATAATGTGTGTGAATGTAAGCCGAAAATGTAATAAATTAAAGTTAAATTAGGTTAATAAATTTTCCACCTCTCAATTATTTGATTAAACCTTAATCTTTTATATGAGAGCAATCACTGCGCCGCCATACTGTCATGAATCATAATCTATGACGAACTAATTGGAATTGAGTTTGAATCTATCTCTCATATTTAGAAATGAGAAAGTTAAGTAACATATAAAAAAAAAATTATAAATTTAATATCTTAAGGTTTTGGCTTGAAGGTGATGTCGTTCACTTATGTGGATGTGACTCTTGTCTCATTTTTGTAGATCTTTCCAGTGTCAAGTACAATTTGATCCTTGCATGTCGTTTGTATAACCGAAGACCCACAAATCTAATACCTTAATGTTTCTAGGTTGAAGGTGACGTTATTTCCTAATATAGATTTAGTTTTGTCGGATTATAATTATTTGTTTGTTTTCTTTATTTTTACATATTATTTGTAGAAATATACGTTAGAAATTATCTTCACATAAATACATGTTAGGATTTTATATTAGACAAAAATATATATGTTAATTTTTTCAGGAAAACATTGTTTGTAAAAATTTAAATGTAGGTAAAATACTTTGTTAAGAGTAGGCTATGTCAAGCAAAATTTTAGGATAACACCCTTTAGGAATATATATTTTTGAAATTAAATAAAATTTTAGCAAACAAATTTTGTTTAAGTTAAATTTTAAAAAATTATTAAAGTTAAATTTTAGTTAATATAGTTTATCGGTACTTTTGAAATGGTTATTCAATTACATATGTTTTAAATGTTTATATATATATATATATATATATATTAGTATTTGGTATATGTGAATAGAAACCGAACAATAGTATGCTTTACCCAACTACTACCTACGATAACAAGACCAAAAAACATAAAAGAATTTTTTTTTTTCCATTATATAATATGCAAAAGTTTTGCTGCTCGGAAAGTCTCACATAACATAATTATATATTTTTTTTAAGTTTATATTTTGTATTGTTGTTCTCGAAGTTTCATTATATTTGAGTAATGTTTAAATTATAAATTAATATAGTTTTTTTAGTCCATTTAATGTATATTGTAATTTATTAATGGATTTTTACTTTAGTGTTATTTATATATACAATATCATGAATGAGAAATTCAATTCCTCTCGTATAATCTATTTTACTTCATTTTAAGTATTTAATTCTTTATCAAAATTATTATAATTTTGTTTATTAATTTTTAATAAATTAATTTAGATAAATTTCCTATATTAAGACAGTAAGTAAAAAGAAAAAGAAAATATTGAAGATTTGAATGTGAATCATAGCTAATGTTATTGTTGTTTGTTTTTAAGAAGTAATAACACTTTCCAAATATTAACAAAAATACATTAGAGATTTCAAATATGATATTAAAAAAATAATATTTATTATTCATATTGTAACTTTTCACCAACAAGTCATTGAGAGTAAAAATAATTGATTGTCTTGATTAAACAAGATATTTTTTACGCTTTAGAAAACAGTATTGTTTTATAGTTAGAACCGTATGTAATGTTTAGACACTATTTTGATTAATAGTTACTATATATTAACTTAGTTTTGAATTAACTTTAGCATTTAAATGTTGATGTATGTAAAATTTTGATATTTATTATTTCAGATAAATATTAGAATTTATTTTGTTAGCAATATAGTATGATTGTTGACATTATTTAGTTATAAGTTAAAATAGAATATATTAAAAAAATCAACATATTAATTTGGTTATAGTATCTACATCAGTTAAATTGATGCTAAATATGTTTTTTCTATATTGGTTCACTTCGTAAACAATGTATATGACTCCTTTTGTGTATAACTTTGCTTGTGGTGGGAGAGATATAGTATCAATTACTGTCGGCAACTAATGTTACGTACTTTAATTTGTACATCAGTTATGAATCGATATAGAAATATCTTACTTTCTACATTACTAAAATTATATATTTAAATGATGTAATTAAAAGTACAAAATAACGAATATAAAGTTGTAACTTTAGTAAAAAGTTAAATTCTCTTAGATATGTTTTATTGAAAAAATTAAAGAAATAACTAAATTAAAATTGACATGTTTGAAAAAAAAGTATTTTAAACAAAAAGTAAGATTTATTTTATTATTTTATATATTTTTAATCATTTTCTCTATCTCTTTTAAATTTTCTTCTTCGTTTCTTCTTGGTTAAATATCTTTAATGTTCGAATCTGGTTATGAAAACCGCCGAAGTCCAATTGGTCCAACAACATCTAGAACGGCGTCTACAAAGCATTCTTCAATTATTCATGGCGGCCAATGAATATTTTTCATGTTTTAACTTTCGTCCAATCCATTAAATAAAAAAAATGTGGAAATTATAACTAATTATTTCATCAATTTTTCCAATTTCTATAAAATATTGTCTTTACAATTCTAATTTTTGGATTTTTTAATTATTATTTAGTTTATCTATTAAAAATATTAATCTCTTAAACATCTTTGTATGTAAACCATAAACTAAAATAAGAATTTTATATACTGCTAGTTTAACAGTATACAAATGAGATTTTTCACATTTCGTATTTTATTTTATTTTATTTCTATTTTAAAATTGAAAAAAATATATTAAGTACTAAAAATAACAGCATAATACACTACAAGTCACTGATACATTTTAACAATAAATCAGTACGTTATAAACTACTCACTTTTATATATGATAAATATTCATTTTATTTTCTTAAAAAATATAACTTCACGAAATATCTCATTCTTATAAGTAAAAAAAATATAAAATGATCTATTCGCAAATACAGCAAACAGTCGCCATAGTTGAAATTTAGGTGTACATACATTTATATTCTTTGAATTTGGTCGCAATACCTCACAAACACATAAAAAAATAAATAGTATTCAACATTGAAAAAAAGAGAGAGATAATGGAAAAATAAAAAAGAATGATACATGCTCATGTTTTAAGAATTGTTTATTTAGAAATTTCTTGTTCTTTGGTAAACAGATGATGGCTCCAACAACCTTGTTTCAGTGTGTCAGCAGCTTCACACTATGCTATGCAAACAAAATCAGACCAAAACTTGTACTTATAAATACATGCCACTCCTCTGCTAAAAACCACACACCACAGCAAAAACATCTTCTCCTTCAATTCTCAATTACATTTCTATCTTCTTAAGGTTCTACCATGGCCGTTTTCACATTCGAGGACCAAACCACTTCTCCTGTGGCTCCTGCTACCCTCTACAACGCTCTTGCTAAGGACGCCGATAACATCATCCCTAAAGCTGTTGGTTCCTTCAAGAGCGTTGAAATCGTTGAGGGCAACGGTGGCGCCGGAACTATCAAGAAGATCTCTTTCGTTGAGGGTAATATATTTATATTCACTCTTCATTTTCTATATTTTTTCTGCATATATATGCATTAACACTACAGCATATCAAATTAATTAACTGTGAATTGTGAACGAATGAACAAATGGACAGATGGGGAGACAAAGTTTGTGCTGCACAAAGTAGAGGCAATAGATGAGGCCAACTTGGGATACAGCTACAGCATAGTTGGAGGTGCTGCTTTGCCAGGCACTGCAGAGAAGATCACAATCGACACCAAACTCAGCGATGGTCCCAACGGAGGGTCAGCTGTAAAGCTGAGTATAACATACCACAGCAAGGGAGATGCTCCACCCAATGAAGATGAGCTCAAAGCTGGCAAAGCCAAGAGTGAAGGTCTTTTCAAGGCCGTTGAGGCATACCTTTTGGCCAATGCTTGAATCATTACCAACGTCTTTGATCACATATACCAGACGATTTTCCTTGTGTGGTTTTCTTAAAAGCTGGCTTCCAACGTAAGACAGTGTTTCCTTTCTTATTTTTATTTTGTCCTATTGGGAAAGACTTCCAATATCTTTGTATCTCAGTTCATCAATAAATTATAATAAATGAAAGCAAATTTTAAAGGAAAAGGATCCTTTGACAAACGATTTTATTTCACCCAGTTGTCAGTTGTGATATGGTATGATTTGAATACGTGGGCAGAGTGTAAAATTTGCTTGACGCGTTTTTTGTGAAAGCGGAAATGTTTGATTGAGTGGTAGAGATACAGAAGTTAAGAGCTGGGAAAACGGAAATAAGGAGAGAACCAAGAGAAATGTTTAAGGAGAACAAGAAATGAAAAGTGAAAATAGTTTATGGGGAAAAAATAGATTTAACATTTAGGATTACAACGTGCGACGGTTTGGTGAAAAAAGAAGTGGAGAAACAGAGAGACCGAGATACAGAGAGACAGAGACACAGAAAGGCAAAAGAGAGACAAGGAAACACACCACACTCAAATAAAAATGAATATTTTTTTTTCTATGTCATCCTTTCGTGTAATTGTGATTTGGGTGTAATGACATGTGATTTGTGAACATATCAAAACCCAATTTTAAAGCTTTTAATGTGAGTTTAATAGTGCAGAAAACATTTACATCATAAAAGAATATGTGTTTGATCCCTATGTACAAAAATTTATGCAGTCATCCGTAAACATAGATAATAAATAATATTAGTTTCAAATCAAATCAGATTAAAAACTATTATGCGAAAATTGTACAAAGTAAATTTTCTTATTTAAATTTAGACTAGCTAAATTCATGATTAGATTTTAGGTAGGATTTTATCTTTTATCATTTTATAAAGTGTGTTTAAGGGTTGCAAGAAGTGGTTGATCTAGAATATGAAATTGGATGGCAAATCAGGCTAAACCTGTGGTTCAGACCCATCCAGTTTATGATCAGTTAAAGACTAGTCAAACTAGGCTGGCAACTGGTCCACTGAACCTAATTCGTTTTCCATCCCAAAGAAAATTTAAGGATTACTCTTGAAAAGAAATCCAGAGAGTAGATCTTATAGTAAATGGTTCAATGTTTACAAATTATTAATTATTGATCAGAATAACATTTAAATTATAGACTAAAATAATATAAAAAAGTTATGTGTGGAAATTTTGTGAAAAGAAAATAAATGTGTAAACAATATCACTCCATTTGAAAGTTAATTAGTCACGTGTTCTATCATTTTCCTTAACCAAAAATATTATAAAGGAGTGATTGTTGTGTTAAAAAAAAAAGAGAAATGGACATAAATAAGAGGGAATTAATTGGAATATATATTAAGAGTGATTTGTGTGGTTAAATCTATAGTTTAAGTGATCAATAGTTTGGTTATTTTACTAACTTTACCGTTTTACTTTAGATGATCTACAATAAAAAGACGCCAGAGACAATTCTTTATCATATTAGGCTTTTTTTTAAATCATATTTGAAGAAACTTTGAATCATTTGAAGGGTAATTTTTATGAGGAATAAAGAATAAACAATAAAAAGTAGGACACATAATGGAACAACCAGGAGAAAGGCAATAAAATTTGGTATTTATTATGAACAATCTTGATAATAGTATCCGACAGATGTCCTAGAATGTAATGAATGTGCAGCAGAATTGTGTACAATGTTACATTTATTGAAAGAGAAAGAAAAAAATTGTGTAAAAAGCCCTATTTATTTAACCTTTGTCAATTAATCGTAGGTGTTGATTGTCCTAGATCACATGAAGACTTTGTAAGTGAAAGAGACAGTTAAATAAGAATCTTTTGCAAGCTTGTAAAGAAAAATAATTTAAAGTATGTAAAGTAGGAACTTGACAAATTAAATAAAGTAATTCTTTTATTAACAATAAGAAATAAATAAATATAGAACACTAGGGTGTTCGAACTCTTATACACAACATAAATACTAGCATTATGGCTTATAGCAGAAAACACTGCATAAACGTATATCATGCCATGGATCCCATATAAGGTCACAGTTGTGCATTGGTTCAGCCCATATCAGATTTTTGGCTTCACGAAAACCATGTTGTTTCTCTCGGAGTGTGTAGTTCCTGTCTGCAATTTGCGTTTCACACCAGCTTTACTTTACTTTGCCACTATGTTTCTGCCACAGGTTCTAAATATTAATTTTCTTCACATTTCTACAGATGCTAATTACCATCAAACATCTATCAGAAAATGGACAGATTAATTCTTTAATATGCTGATAACATGCCTCTCCTTCAGTGATATGTAACCTTCAAAATCGAGGGACCAGACATCGCAACAGCAGAGACATCATACCCATTGTCTGGACCTCCTATTCAATAGTTTCATCTGGAAGACACTTCCTCAAAAATACTGTCCTGCTAAGGATGTTTGCCAAATTCTCATTATGTGTAGTGTTGTGTTGTTTTGGATACAAGGCCAGCGCTACTCCTTTATACAACGTTTGTCGACCCTGCTATATGTTCTGTTTGTACTGATCCTCATACCAGATAGTGCTACCTTGTAGCTTAAAAAAAGTAATCTAATTATGTAAAATTGTTAATAATTGATTAATTTATCTTAAAAAAAGACCTTTTTCTTAAAAAAATTAAACAGAGGATTGCAGTCTACATACAAAGTGCTGCAGATAGTTGAGTTAAATCAGATTTTTTATTATCTACGAAATGAAATGTAAAATGATGTTCATCAGTTGACTTCTCTCATGATGCTGATGTAACACCATCCAAATCATTCATAAAAAAAGGTTATTCCCAAGGTAAGAATACATTTTGTCTACCCTGACCCAAAAAAATAACACTTGGGCTAAATTCTATATAAACTTCCTATAGTAAACACAGGACTGAAAAAAGTTAAAGTGATGATTTCATTTATTATCATTTATTGATGAAGAGAGATACAAAGATAGCCACGAGCTTTCACAATTATGCAGCAAAGGGAAAATAAGAAAGAAAACAGTCCTTGTTGTATATCATATAAGCAACCTTCTAACTGACTCATATTCATAACTGAGTTGGATCAGTTATAATCAGGCATTGGCCAAAAGGTAAGCCTCAACGGCCTTAAAAAGACCTTCACTCTTTGCTTTGCCAGCTTTGAGCTCATCTTCACTGGGCGGAGCATCTCCTTTGCTGTGGTGTGTTATAGTCAGCTTTATAAGTGACCCTCCGTTGGGACCATCACTCAGTTTGGTGTCGATTGTGATCTTCTCTGCACTCTCTGGCAAGGCAGCACCTCCAACTATGCTGTAGCTGTATCCCAAGTTGGCCTCATCTATTGCTTCTACTTTGTGCAGCACAAACTTTGTCTCCCCATCTGTCCATTTGTTCATTCATTCACAATTCACAGTTAATTAATTTGATATGCTATAGTGTTAATGCATATATATACAGAAAAAAATATAGAAAATGAGTGAATATAAATATAGTACCCTCAACGAAAGAGATCTTCTTGATGGTTCCGGGGCCACCGTTGCCTTCAACGATTTCGACACCCTTGAAGGTATCAACAGCCTTTGGGATGATGTTGTCGGCGTCCTTAGCAAGAGCGTTGTAGAGGGTAGCAGGAGCCACGGGAGAAGTGGTTTGATCCTCGAATGTGAAAATAGCCATGATAGAAGCTTAAGGAGATGGAAATGTAATTGAGAATTGAAGGAGAAGATGTTTTTGCTGTGGTGTGTGAGTGTTTAGCAGAGAGTGGCATGTATTTATAGCAAGCAATAAGTCTGTATGAATGTGCTTCTACCCATGTGAATGAGGCTGCTGAATCACTCACACCGTCTCTAATAATAAATAAACAATCTTCTTAAAATATATTATCATGTATGTTTGACCGCTTTTCCGCTTTTATTTAGTTTTTTTTTTTCTGGGCAATTTTCTTTTCGTTTCTATGTTTCAATGACACATAACTCTTGTCTTTATTTTGAAGAGTAACAAAACATAATATGTGAAGTTTTTTGTAGTGATATTCGTTATAAACCATGTATCTGTATATGTCTTTCAAGTTTCATCAATTTTACTTGTCCAAAATTGTTTTTTCACTTGAATATATTATGAAATAATATTTCAATCATTTTGCTCCTTAATGTTAAATATTAGTTTTATATGTTTGTCAAATATTGCGAATTTGAAGCATTCAAATTCAATGAAGCTTCCTAAAAAAAACCAAACAAAAATTCAAAGAAGATACAGGGAAACACGTCAGGTTCAACAATGGCAACTCTTTTCTGCATTTGCAGGAATCAATTGTTTTTATATTAAATTGTTATATGATACTATAACAAATTACTATTTATTATATTTTATATTTAAATATTCTAAAAATAAACAAGTTATTAGCTCATATATAAGTGGGTTTGAACCTTTAAACAATATCTCTAAACTTTATAGCTAGTTTAAATTTATGAATTGAAAAAATAGAATAAATAACTAATTAGGTCCTTAAGTACGTGAGATGCTAACTGATTTTTTAAATGGTGAAAAATATATAATATTTGAATATGTAAATATAATATATTTTTTTGAAAGATCTTAAAATATGAAATAATTGGTGTATTTGTTAGATATTTAGGAACAACCATATTTTTCATTTTTGAAATTAACAGACTTAAATAATTGGTTATTTATAAAAAAAATCTAGTTAAAAGTTTTCATTAAAGACCAATGATTAATTTTTAACAATGAACTATTGCAAAAGACGTTCGCAGCCTTAGTATGGGGAAAATGTCTTAAAATCTATAATAAATTGGAAAGAAATTCCTTAAAACATAGGATTAATCATATCTCTCTATCATTCTGTCTCAAAGGAAAAATCATTATTACCTGCTATTAAAATTCATAAATGATATATGAAATATGCAGGTAAGATTTAGTTATTTATGAATTTAAAAATTTATAGGTAAATTACATGTGGTCAATAAGAACTTAACTACAGATAGGTTGTAAGTAATTATATAAGGATCAATCTATACTTAATTACATATATTTAGTTATATGGATCACTATGTAACTAATTACATACACATAAGTTTATAGGTAATTATAAATTTGTAGATATTTTGTGCAGCACTATAAGATTATGTTAAGAATTATGGGTAGATTAGAATTGAAAATTCATATTAACAAATGTATTGCTCTATTAGCTTTCCATGAGTTATCACAAATGAAAATAAAAATTTAGTTTCAGTTTTTAATTGACGCTAACATCATATTTGTATTATATAGGTAGTGAACTCTAAAATTATAAAGTGAATGCATTGACTTTTTGAAGATCAAAAGTTAACTTAGAATTGGCTAAGTCGACTTTATTAATAACTAAATCATTTAAAAAAAAATTACACCTTTTTAACTATTTTTAATCTTTTATGTTGCAATAAAGCAGACTCGACTAATTTTAATAATATCACAATTTAGCATATATTAATATTGAAAACTAATTTGATGTTTTATTATAATGTGCTAGTTTTTAGAGTAATTTAACAATCGTTAGGATTTCAAATATAAGTTTGAATATCAGATTGAGTAAAAATGAAAAAAATAAATGATATATAAGAAAAGAAAAAATCTACAAATTTATTATCTTAATTGTTAAAAATAGTGTCTTGTGTGAAAATAGCTAGTTTGTAAAGAATTAGACTAAACTCCCTAGTGTAAAAAAAACACAAACTTTATATTGATTTACCTAAACTCACAAGCTACATGTAATTTTCCTTTAAGCAATCTTTTAAAGAAATTTCAGTGATCATTTCAATAATTATATGAATACAATGAATAAGAACATCTATCCTTATAGTCAGACACAATTTTTTTATTTAAAATTAGAGAGATAAAAAAATATTTATATAATTTTCTTAAAAATATAAAAATAGTTATACTAAAAATTTAATTATTTATCATATTAAATTATCTGATTTTTTTACAGTAATTTTTTTTAATTCAAAAAATGTATATGTTCTCATCTCCTTCATGAAAAAATATTTTTGTAAGCATATAAAATTTCCTAAAATTAATATTTCTTTTGTAAAATATAAATTAAACATATGAAACCATTTTGATTCTAAGGCTTAAATTTCTTTTGTACCAAACGCCCTAGTTAACTTCCCCATGAATAGTGAGTTCATTGCTTTTATTATTTCAAGTAATTATTAAACACAACACAACACGGAGTAGATGAGTGTTTATATATCCTCACAGTAAAAATTCTAGAAACTGCCGTATATTAACATAATATTGTCCTTTATTATAATTTATTGGTAAAAAGTAACTGAATTATGTCTCCCACCATTGTGCCGTAAAAGGAAAGACTGTGACAGTGGAAGCAAGCCTTACTTAAAAACACACTCCAAACAAGACAAATCTTATTATGATTTATTGATGAACTGAGATACAAAGATATAAACTCTCACAACTCTGCTACCAAAGGAAAGAAGTAAAAACTCTATTAAATTGTAAATCAACTTAAATTGCACACTCCACACAATAGAACTCTTTTGTATGCAATATAAGCAAGGATGTCGCTAATAACTGAGTTGTGATCAAGCATTGACCAATAGATAAGCCTCGATGACCTTGAAAAGAGCATCACTCTTGGCTTTGCCTGCTTTCAGCTCATTCTCATTGGGTGGAGCATCTCCTTTGCTGTGGTATTTTATGTTCAACTTTACAACTGATCCTCCGTTGGGGCCATCACTCAGTTTGGTGTCGATTGTGATCTTCTCTGCACTCTCTGGCAATGCAGCACCTCCAACTATGCTGTAGCTGTATCCCAAGTTCGCCTCATCTATTGTTTCTATTTTGTGCAGCACAAACTTTGTCTCCCCATCTGTCCATTTGTTCATTCATTCACAATCACAGTTAATTAATTTGATATGCTATAGGATTAATGCATATGCAGAAAAAATATAGAAAAAGAGTGAATATAAAAATAGTACCCTCAAGGAAAGAGATCTTCTTGATGGTTCCGGGGCCACCGTTGCCCTCAACGATTTGAACACTCTTGAAGGAATCAACAGCCTTTGGGACGATGTCATCGGCGTCTTTGACAAGAGCTTTGTAAAGGGTAGCAGGAGTCACAGGAGAAGTGGTTTGGTCTTCGAAGGTGAAAACAACCATTATGAAATGGATTGAAAATGAGATGGAATGGAATGGAAGAATGTATAATCCGAGAACAGAAGGAGAGATATTTGGTGTGTGAGTATTTAGCAGAGGAGGGCCTCTATTTATAAGCACAATGGATACCTCATAGCATTTGGTAACATAACACATCAAAGTTTGAAGCTTCTCATTACTGATACTAGGTTGTTGGGCTTTTCATTGGCTGTTCTTTGTTTACCACTGTCGTTCTCTTCTCTCTCTCTGAATAAACATTCTTCTTCAGAGACAGTATGTCATGGTGTATTATTCTTTCTTATTTTTCTATTATCACTTTTCTCTTTTTGTGTTTGTCAAATATTGTGACCAAAACTTTCAAAATCAAGGAAAATAAAATGAATACACGTCAGTTTCAACTACCAACAATTGCGACTGTTTGCTGTATTTTGTGGAAATGGGCAATTTGGGAGGGAATTATCTTAATACTCTCATGTTTCCTTAAATTATAGAAATTTCGGTCTTTTTAAAATTTTACGTAATTTTTTAATACATTACATCATTATATATTTTTTATATTTATATCCTTAAATTTTAAAAGCATTATATTTATACTTTTAATGGAAAAATAGGTATGTGTAAGTAAAATTTGAAAAAAGAAATCAGGATATGTTATTGTAACTCACTCTTAATTTTATATTATATAATTATTATTATTTTAGTGCATGGTTTACATAAAATAAGCTTTACTTTTCAAAAAAATAATACATAAATATTTTAAGATATAAATTGTATATTATTTTTTTATTTTATTTTATTCTAAAAATAAAATTTCATTCTTTATACAATTGGGATAATAGTTTTCCGTCTTCACCGTGATACAATTAATAATATATTGACATGGTTTACGTAATTAACAAAATGTCAATCAAACTATTCCATTGACGGAATGCCGAATTTTTAGACGTCTTCTACATTATGTTATGTTTCTTTTGTAAGAAATGTCTTGTAGCTGTCCGAGAAATTTGAGAATTTTTCAGTTTCCAGAAAGTACCATTACAGAAGATGAGTATTAAATATATTTATACTAAATTATTTTCATAATTCTATACCGTTTATATTTTCAATAATATTTTTATTTTAAATTAATATTCTAACATGCAAGCAAGATTTAACATGCAAGTTTGTTGAGTCTTTTTCTACACCTTTATTTCTTTTTATAAGTAATAAAAAGTATAACTAATGAAAATATAAATTGAGTGTTTGAACCCATATAAGAAAATAAACATGAAGATACTTGTACCTAATCAAATACTGAGAATAAAAAATTTATACAAGTCTTTGTTTAAAAGAACAAACCTTGTAAGATAAAGTTCAAGTGAACAGTTTAAGAGACAAAATTATATAATAAATTAAGATATTTTGCGCAGAAATATAAATATTTCTTGAATTTTGTAGATTCTCAATACCTTCTATTTATTACCTCCGTACCATAGCAGAAAAGTTGGATAGTGGATGATACAGATCTCCTTAAGGAATATAGCTTGTAACTGAAACATTAAGTCCAACCATACCAATGTTCCTGCATGATATGTTAATTCATTTGGCTTCATAGTTCATTCAGTTGTATCACCACCCTCCTGATCTTGTTATTAAACTGTTCTTTTCATTATGCAAAATTCTATTCCATATCCTTCTGTCTTATATTTTACTTAAATTGTTATATTGTCATGAAAGTCTAATTCAGAACCAATTTAGGCTGGATAACCTGATAGACATAGTTAGCAGCACAAATATACCTAATACATTAAACATCAATCTCTAATAATAAATTCTAACTTAGTTCCCTATTATCACAATTATATAGTAAAGATTATTTTTTTAGGTACACTATTTAATATATGATATAGGGTTAAGGTATCAGTCTGAGTAAAGATAAATAAGGTTTTCTATAAAATATACTGTTAGAAACTTAGAAAATAAGGCAAATTTTTAAATATATTAACTTAAACTTAAAAAAAAAACTTATAATAGATAAATAGATTCTGTTCAAGATTAATAATAATTATTATATAGGATAAGGTCAAGCTAACAAAAATCTTTTAAAAAATAATATTACTTTCTCAAAACTGGTTATGAAAACCCAAACTACAATTACTTCAAAAACATCCGGAAGGGCGTCTATAAAGAATTCTTTATATTTTCATGGCTGCGAATTTTATATACTATACTTTAATATAAAAGCTGAAACTATCCATTCCTCAATTACAGCAAACAGTCTTGATCGTTGAAATTGACATGTATCCATTAACCTATGAATTTGAAAGCTACCAAACCCAATACCGACAAACAGATAAAAGAGAATGATCCATTTGTTTATTTACATGAAAAGAATGTTCTTGGTAAACAAACACAGATAATAGTGTGGGCTGGTTATCCTGAATCCATTATTTTTTTTTCCTCCATGACAAAGGGTTAATTCTAAGGGATATAATTTAAGAGTATTTGTGTGTGAAAAAGTACGTGAATAACTGCTTTAGAAAAGAGAGAGGTAAACAGAATTAGTAATTACTTTCTATAATAACATGTTTTTATTGTTTTGAACTCTTTCTGGTTAAATTTAAATTTGTTGATATTTTGAATCATTATTGATGATAATTTCAAGATTAGAAAGAGTTATATTAATATGGTAGGTGATTTATTTTTCAAAGATTCATTATATATTTATTTTGGTATTATTAGCATCCGTGAGTTTTTTTTTTTTTTTTTTTTTTTTTTGGGGTTTTTTTTTTTTTTTTTTTTTTTTTTTTTTTTTTTTTTTTTTTTTTCATAGGAGGTTTTTTCTATATTAATTATTAGTGTTTGGTTTATTTTTCTATTTTAGACTGTAAAATAAATTTTTATTAAATTAATTGATTAGATTCAGGATGTTTTCTTATTATTATGATAAAAATCAACCTTATTCGTTTTGCTGTTTGACTCGATCAGATGGCGCATCAAACTTGTTTCAGTGTGTCAGCAGCTTCACACTATGCTATGCACACAAACAATCACAATCACAATCACACTGCTTATAAATTGACAGATCCTTTAATAAGTTGATAACATGCCTCTCTTTCAGTGATATGCAACCTTCAAAATCCAGGGACCATACATTGCATCAGCAGAGACATCATACCCGTTGTCTGGACCTCCTATTCAATAGTTTCATCTGGAAGACACTTCCTCAAAAATACTGTCCTGCTAAGGATATTTGCCAAATTCTCATTATGTGTAGTGTTGTGTTGTTTTGGATACAAGGCCAGCGCTACTCCTTTATACAACGTACGTTTGTCAATCCTGCTACATCTTCTGTTTGTACTGATCCCTATACCAGATAGTGCTACCTTTCAAATTTCTACTGTTGTAGCTTAAATAAAGTAATCTAATTATGTAAAATTATTAATAATTGATTAATTTATTTAAAAAAATACCTTCTTCTTAAAAAAATTAAACAGTGTGATTGCAGTCTACATACAAAGTGCTGCAGATAGTAGAGTTAAATTAGATTTTTTATTATCTACCAAAAGAAATGTAAAATGCTGTTCATCAGTTGACTTCTCTCATGATGCTGATGTAACACCATCCAAATCATTCATAAAAAAAAGGTTATTCCCATGGTACTAATAATGCATTTATATTTCTCTACCCCGACCCGAAAAAATAACACTTTGGGTTAAATTCTATATAAACTCACTATAGTAAGCACAGTACTGACAAAAGTTAAAGTAATAATTTCCTTTATTATCATTCTTATTGATGAAGACAGATACAAAGATAGCCACCAGCTCTCACGATTATGCAGCAAAGGAAACAAGAAAGAAAACACTCCATACAATGGAAGCCAACTTAA
>Ga0209489_105426_pt1 | contig 22107 bp, 8 predicted proteins | sample SiratrowhiteBW_FD_187527 | JGI IMG/M metagenome (GOLD analysis project Ga0209489, IMG submission 187527) | Root nodule microbial communities of legume samples collected from California, USA - Siratro white BW (SPAdes) (version 2) | ecosystem: Host-associated > Plants > Roots > Nodule | place: USA...
TATATATATATATATATTGATTTATTTTGATTATCTACATAATTTTATGTTTGTTTTTATTTATTGTTTTTTTTTCTCTCGTACGTAATAGAAATGCAAATAATAGTTTAAATGGAGGAATCTAATAAATTATTCAAATTCATTAACTTTAGTTATTTCAGCATTTTTTTCTTCTGAAAATCAACTGGAATATGAATATAGTTACAAAATTTTGTCATGTTTAGGAAGACAAAAATATCAACATTCTCAAATAAATGACTAACAATTGTTACTTTTCTTAATTTCCACCGCTCATACTAATTATTTGATAAACATATTTTTATTTATGAATATTATAATACTATAACGCAAATAAGTTATAAATAAATAAAACCTTTTATTTCGTTTCTAAGTAATAAGAGGTAGATATATATAGTGTATGAATAATAATGTAAATGTTATGGATGAAATATTATTTATTATTTATTTTAATATATTATTAGGATGTAGAGAATAGACATACAATAAAAACAAATTTATTTGTTGATCTTGTACTTTATTAAAATATAATCATATTAATAATTATGCAATATTAGAAAAGGATCCTACAATAATATCCTTCATTTGGGGATAGATATGATTTTATAAATCACCATAACTTTAATAGTTTTTTTTTTCATTCAAATATAATTTTAATTCAATTCATTTTAAATTCGAAAAAAAAAAAAATACCTATCACTGTCGCGGGGTTTAAAGGTTGGACAATGTTTCAAAAAAATAGTCACGGTTTTATTTATGACCGTTAAGTTTTTTTATTTTATCTTATAATATCAAATAATTATAAGGATGTTTATTAAAATAGATTGTTCGGATAATTTGGATAGTTTAAATTAAATTAATTGATTGATTGTTTTATATTTTAACTGGTGTAATCATAAATAGTTCACTTCTAGATTTATTTATTTTTCAATTATAAGAATGATATGGTGATTTTTTTTTTAACTTTTTAAGAGTTTGTTTCAAACTTTAATACTTTTCTTTTTCTTTTTTTCACGTCTTCTTGAAACTTTTAAAAAGTTATCTAATAGAATTACTTTTGGGTGGCCGTGTTCATTGTGTATTTTTTATATTAAATCTTATATACAGAAATTCATGAAACATATAAAAAAATCATTATAAAATATTAAGTATTAATCAGTCATTGAATAATGAAAGTATATATTTACTTTACATTAATATGAAAAAAAAATTGTATGAATAATTTGTCTTTTTATTTAGTCATTGCCATGCGTCAAGTAATTTTATTAGATATTAAAGTAAATTTTTAAATAATTGGGGGCCTTCATTTAAATTATTTCAATATTTATTAAATTAGCGGATGTGACAAACCGATTATGACATGATAAGGACCAATCTTTTTATGCACTTTTATTGTGTTGACCTTGTTTACATGTTAGCCGTTATTTTCACGAGAACAGTTGAAAAAATATCCATTTTTATATTTCAAATAAATTAATAACTTAAATATTAAATAAGTATAAAGTGAACTAATTTTAATTGTGAGAAAGTTATAGGAGCTCAATTGATATTTAATAACTAAAATTATAAATTTTAATAATTAGATATTTTATTATGACAATGCTCGTTCTAAAATTATTTTTTCCTTGTTTAAACTTATTTGAATTATATAACACACCGTAACCTCCTCCTGATGTCTTTATCTCCATCTCTCAGATTCTTTCTTCTTTTAATTTTTTTCCTTATATTTCATGTATTTTAATATCTGATGGGAAGAGTTGTGAATTATTTTTATTCACTTATATTTTTAAATAGAATAAATTTATATTTATATAGTAGATTATTAGTTTTATTTATTTTATTATACTAAATTTATGTCAAGAAAATACAATTTTTCATTATTTTTTAGAAGTTTTGATATATGGTATTTTATTTTATTATTTATATTAATATTAATACATATGACTTTATTTTAGAGAAGTGATTAATATGACATTATTGATTGTTAATGTAAAGAATTATTTTTGAAATGTAAAAATTATTATTGTGAAATTAATAAAAATTAAGATCAATAGATAATTTTATAAAAATTAAAAAAACATAAAATATGTTAAAAATGTAAAAACTATTATCAGGATAGTAAGAGGGATAATATATAAAATAATTAATTACTTTTAAAATTGAAAGTATCAATCTTGTTCATATAAAAAATTATTTTCATTAAGATTTTTATTTTAATTATAAAGATTTTTTTTCTTAAGAAGAATTGACTCATTTATTTAATTGTGGACAACATGAGTTATACAATAATAATTTCTATATTTCAAAAATATTTTTTATGTAAAAAATAATAATAATATATTGATCATTTTTAAATAAAATTTTATATACTAATATTATTATAAATAATATAATAATAAACTATAAACAAAATTAAAAAACAAATTCATTCATGTAAATGGTGCATGATTTCACTTGTAATAAGAAAACCTCCTTGCACGACTTTAATTTTAAAAAAGTAAATTAAAAATAATTAAAATCATATTCTTTTTTACATTAAATCGTGTCATGTTTATACTATCTTAATTTGACAAATCAAAAATCGTATTATACATATAATTTTCTTTTAATAAAATCATGTTATAGTGATACAACTTATTTATATGAATAAAACCTTTAAAATATGTACATTTAAATAATTTTTAGATAATATTGTACATTTCCATTAAAAAAAATTCGAAGATTCAACTTGGAATCCTTTAAGGTATTAATAATACTGTGCAATTCCAAGGCTGGGGTTTTGATTGTCTGGATAGTTTGTAGGACATGTTTCAGAATTGGTAAGGTTGCTCAGTGTTTATGTTTTAAATAAATATATCGTGAATGTTGATGATATTTTATAAAACGTTTTTAATGTGGAATTAAATCAATCAATGGTTTTTTTTTTTTTTTTTTTATTTTTTTTTTGATTTTTTAAATTTTTTTTTTTTTTCTTCTACTGTGATTTTGATATTTTAAATTTATATTTTTTTAATATATTAAAATTTGTGTATTTTATTTAAAAAAAAACTATGCTCTAATTTCTGATAAAGGTTGTTCAAATGTGAGAGACATTTTTATTTGTATTAGAATCATCTGGTAGAGGTTTTTGCAGGTTTTGCACGTGTGGAATTCGTAAGAGCACGGGGTGGTCCTGTACAGACTGGAATTGTGTGGCATGACATCTTGACACAAAATAATTTTTGTAATAAAAAAATAAAAATTGTGTTATCTAGAAATTTAAAAATAATAAATTAAAAAAGTATTAAAAAACGATTATTATATAGAAACCGAAGGAGTACCCAAAAGGATAGTTCATACATCCACACAAACAAACAAATATATATAGAGAGAGATATGTGAACTTAAATTTTAATTTTCTAACGTGTTCAGTTCTACCGTTTAAAAAACATTATTCATTATAGATTAAATCATCATTCTTAATAAATATAATTGAAGGTAATCTATCAGTGGTGTTATTGTACGAAACCAAGGATATTAAATGAGTGTAATTATAATTAATGTGAAAATAGTTAATTTTATTTATAATCAAGTCAAAAATGAAAATTGATTGAAAATATTAACTTTGATGATTTCATTTGTTGGAGAATTTTAGTGTCTTGCTTATACACAGTCATGAGATTAGGACTTTGGTCTTATGCAATCTTATTCAACCTTCTCATTAGAATATGGAAAAATAAAACCTAGGGTCTTATTAAGACCTTATGGCATAAGGATTTATTTATTTTTTGTCTTAAAGGTGTATATTTCTGTTAATAATTAAATTAAACATTAATGAGAATGTAAATCTTATAAGATTCGTGTATTTATCTAAAACTCACATAAATATCTTAAAAGTGACATGAAAATCTGAAATTCACAAAAATTAAATTAAAAAAGACTTTCATGAATGGTCAATTTAATAGCTATTTATATTATTACATAAACACTTGTGATTATACTAATTTGTCAAACCAATAATGGTGATTCTTAAATGGGTGAGATGTAAAATACAGATTTTACTTGACTTTCCAACTATTTATAACAAAATTGACGTGTAAATAGTCAGTATAATTAAGCTCAAAGTTGAAATTTATTGAAAATCATTAATTTTATATTTTCGATATGTCAAATAGGGTTATAAATTATTAAAGTAACATGTAACATCCCAAATAACATACATAAAACTAAACATTCTATATTAATCATAATTAAAATTTATCAGTATACAATAATCTTTTAAACTAAAATATTTCAAAATTATACTTAAATAAAAATACAAAGCATTTCTAAATTGTTTTTCTTTTCAAATTTAACTTATGTCTAATAGCATCACTCATCCCAAGTATAGTCCACAAATTCATTTACAACATTATCTGCTCCCGTGTCAAAAACATCATTGCAAACAAATATCAAAACACAAGCACAATAAAGAAAAGGGTAAGCTAATCAATTTTAAGCAATTCAAAGTTATTCAATAACATGCAAGGTTTAACACAACACAAATACCTCAGGATCATTCATCTCATTCAATTTAATACATCATTACAATGACAAGATACTGACACAGTACAAAATTGAGTCTACTTCCGGAAGACTCATGTATTGAATAGATCCCGAGATATGCATCTGTCATACATCTCCAAGTTGTGAATCCACTCAAATGAATCATCAATCATGAGAGGGTTAGTCCTCCTGAGGCTTTCCTGACCAGCTATGTTTCAAGCTCACTACCTAATAATGATTATCTATTTTATTTTTATTTTTATTATTAGTAGAGTTAGGATATCAATCGTTATTGATCTAGTCCTTAGACAATACACTTCTTAACTGACCTAGGCACGGGTTTTCCTTTATTGAAAACACTATGACTAGACCTTGACCATCACATGAACACTTTTAACAATATCACATCACAATATAAATATCTACTTATGCATTCATTAACTTTTCAATCTCAATCTCAACTTCAAATCTCAAAATTTAACAAAATCACTAAATCATCAATACCATTAAATTTAAATGATAAATCAATCTATTTTATTAAATCCATATATTGCATTACCAAATAATCAAACAATAGAAAAAAATATTTTTATTTTTTAGGGTTTAGCTTGGACGAAACTCTAGCTTGAGCGAGAATTACCTTGCTTGAGCGAAAATTATCTCGCTTGGGCGAAAACAGTCCAGAAAACACATTTGCTTCAGGGTCATTCTCGCCTAGGCAAATTTTGACTCGATAGCAACTCTCAAGTTTCCAAGTGACTTCACCTGAGCGAGATTGCCTAGCCTGAACGAAAAATACAAAAAAACCAGCAGTATCCACTATCTTATCATGCATGTCTCAGGTGACTAAATTGGGCAAAAATTAACCACATACATAATGAATTATCTACCCTATCACATATTATTCAACAGATCAACATACCATTAATTTTCACATAACCACAACACAAATGCAAGAACAGACATCAATAAAAAATTAAATCTCAATTTCAGACCCATAAAGACCTTCACATATGCATTTTACAAACTCTAAACATATCAAACTCTAACCTATTATTACACCCAAGTCAAACAAAAATGAAAGTGATCTAATAGAGTCTTATCTGATTTTTTTAATCAATATTTAGATAAAAGACAAAAGTTTTGTTAAAACAAAAACGTGTTCATAAGTAGTTTTAAAACTAATTCCACTTATTCATAAACAAAGTCATATTTTAAAGAAGTTATTATAAGAGTTATTCAAATCAGATTATATGAATTAATTATAGTGTGCAAATAATTTGTTTAGACAAGTTGACTGTATAAATTTACAACAGAAAAAATGTAAAAAATATTTTTCAAAAACTAATTTGTAAAAATTATATCATATCAATTCCTTAGATTATTAATTTTCAATTTATGCATAAGCTAATTTTGATTTTGAGGAAAAATGTATTCACTTATTTTCTTTTAAAAACATCATACAAAAATTTATCCATATATATATATATATATATATAAAGTTCTTTTATTTATTAAACAGTGAACAACCTGGACCTCATCGTGCGGGTCCCTATCGTTGCTTGTCACACGTAATAACATATTATACTAAATTTAAGAAAAAGTACGACTCCGGAAAAATGGATTCCCACAAAAACAAATCTCGTTACCTCAACAAGTCCAAACGTATTAATTAGAACAAAAAATGCCTCATCATAAAACAGAAAAAAAAAAAAAAGAGAAAAAAAAAAAAAAGCCTAATAAAAAAAAAAAAAAAAAAAAAAAAGAGAGAGAGGAATAGAAGAGCAATGCCCACTTGTCACGAACTAAACAACAAAAAAATAAATATAATCAAGAGGAATGTAGCTGGTACTGGCAAACTATGGGCTAGTTCGAATTCTAGGCACTTTATTTTATTTTTCTTAATTGATACGTACTTACTGGGAATATCTGCTAGTCAATCAGCATAAAATATAAACAATCAGCCAATAATGAGCATACTTACAAAATATGATGGTGATTTGTACCTTAATTACATTTTAAACTCCCATAAATAAAAATGTAATGCTTAGTTAAGTTTTAAGTATATAATAAACTTAAGTTTTTTTAATTTACTTTTAATTGAAATGTTTCATTTTATTGAATATTTAAAATATTTTTTTTTATTTTCATCTAAATATTTTGTTATCAATAGGATGATGTAACTATTATTTTTATATTTCTATTTCTAACTCGTCCATCAATTTATTTATTTTTTCTCTTCAATCTTCTCCGAATAAAAATAACAATAATAACTATTGCATTCGGTAAAACTGACCTACATGATACATAAATAAAAATACTTCGAACATTTAACACAACAAGATCTTTAATAAAAAATTAATTAAAAATAATAAAATTTATACGGTAATTAAAATTTTGGTAAATAGAAGAGGTGACCAGCAACTAATAATTAATAGGAGTGTTTGGCTGGGATAAATGAGTAACGTAAAATTAAAATAGGAAAAAAAAACAAGCATGGTTGGTAATTGAACTAGTCACTATTTTGTGTTGGAGTAGTCACCACCATTTCTCACTAACATACTCGGTTAATAATGCTGTTGAAAATGAACGAAATTGGTAGAAGGGTGATCATTAGTGATAAACACATGTGCTAGCTCAAAGAACGTGCTTGCAATCTTTTAAGAGCTACTATAAGCAACATTTAATTTTATCTTTTGAGGGATAAAATATAGTAATAATTAGTTTTTAAACTAATGATATTTATTTAAAAAGTTCACGTTTCCAAATAAATACATTTTATATACACAGATATAGGAATGAAGCTGTTTATTATAAAATTTATTTGCCAAATAACACCGATAGGAAAAATATTTCCCGAGTAGAACTTCTCAGATATTATTTCCCTCACTATTATGGAATTACTTTCATGGTGTGAATTCAGTTCTTGTAGAGTTAAATCCTCACTTTCATTTTCGTTTGACAATCAGGTTATCCCACTGAGATTTGGCTTCTGGAAGAACGAATTTTGGAATATATTTTGTTATTTTTTTTTTTCAGACACAAGGGGAGCTTTATTTCTTGATCTCCAATAACCCCACCAAAAGTCTTATTCATCTTCAACCGCATTATCTTTTGCATGTTCCTTCTTTTATTTTGTTCTTAAACATTTGTTTTTGTGAACACGTGATTCCAAAACCGATTAGCCAGAGCTACCAATTTGACTAAATCAGATCTGCGTCATAAAAGAACATGTTTTTCGAGGAATACATAGGTTAACTTTTGCTTTCTCTTATTCCATTCCCAAAACCGGTCAAAACCCAAATTCTGACGGGGCACTGTCGCCGGAAATGTAGAACTACACCTCTCCCTTCCTTGAAAAGCATTCAAAACATTTTTCCAGAATTCAACTCTCTGAGAATCGAATTCAAAGGGATTAACGTCATCTTGGATTAAACAAGATTAATAATAAAATCGAAAGCTTGATACTAAAATCGTAAAATTAAATTCATATTATCTGCGATTTTGAATTTACATATAATAGTAACGTAGTAAAATTGATAAGATTGTCAAATAAATTCTTAAGAAAATAGTTATTTATTTTATAAACAACTGTTCACTTGATAAATGAATTCAATTTAAATAAAAATAATAATTTTAATTTTAATTATAATTAATGTAATTATTATTTTTTTTATTTTTCTGAACAACTATTTGTTATTTCTAATTAAATTTAGATTTTAATTAGCATAAATTTTAAAATTTCTCTCAAAATTTAGTACTCCATAAATTGAATTTTGGTGAGAAAATAAATCATGAAATCGAGCTAAAGATAAATTCTGGACTCTCCAAAAAATCAACTTCTAACCATAAAGAGTGTTAAATCCTTTTTTCTTTCTTTCTATCATTTCGTTTATTTTTCTATTTTCAAGGCTACAAGCTGCGCTGCGCTTCGATTTGAATTTAATTAAAAATATACTGACAATATAAAACTATGTGAACAAACTCCAGAATTACATCCAAAAACCATACCGTGAATGCTATCTCATTGGTTGATAATATATATATATATATATATATATGTATATGTATATATTAATAATAATAACAATAATAATAAAAGTATATAAAAATAAAGTTTTATTTTAAACAACATGGTTAGTTAATGTTGGACGTGAAGATTTTGCACTTACATTGTTTAATAATTTTGTGTAAAATATAAACTTAACTAATTCAACCATTGAATAGTTTTATTTTATATTTTTTTATTAAATAATCAATTTCTTTCATGTGTAATCAGTAAGCTATACACTTTGATCTTGTAAAGTTTTTCAAAACTTGAGGCTATTATTTTATTTTAAGAATGGAAATAAAATTCACACTATTTCTTTTATGTTATAAGAAAACTAGAATTTTTAACATGTAATTTATATATTTTGCTTAAAACTCTTATTGATAGATTTTATAATTTTTTAAAATATAAGCATGGAGAACACTTATTTTTTCTATTTTTAATTTTTAATTAAAATGATCACTTTATTTTAATATATTTATCTTTTAAAAACATTATTTTTTTTCTGATACGATTATTTAAAAATTGAAAAGTTCGGAAAACAACATAACAATTCCGTAATTAAAAATCAAAACAAAATAAAAATCTCCAAAGCTCTGCAGATACAACAGTAACAGTACACCTTCAATGACTAATTAGCTTAAAAATTAAAACCAATTATGATTTTTAATTGGTAGAAAATATTAAAACAAATATGGATAATACATACTCATCAAACCCATTACAATTCATTAATTGTGATGAGTTGGAGAAAGTGTTTTTAAATGACTTAGTACATCCTTTATAATTTATATACGGATCAAATCTGTTGTCAAAGTTTTTCTATATTCTTTTAGCTCACGTTTAAATGCTGTAATGTTTTTTTTTTTTTTCTTTTTTAAAAAAGATCAACTTTAAACTGACGTAGATTCTTCCTATTATATGAATCTTAAGACAATCTCGCGACGTAAAGACTGTAACTTGCGCAACGTGTTTAAAGTCAAACTTTTAATATAAATATCATAAAAATTAGTTGTACAATCTATTATTCATAATAGTATAAAAAAACTGTATTGTTAATGTTTTTGATAATTTAAAAATATTTAGATTTTTTTCTACAATACACATAGCAATGGAAATATGAGGTGATTGAATGATAAAAAGATAAAAGAGAAAGTATCTTCATGAAACAAAAAACATTTACTAATAAAAAAAAAGTACACGGAACAATTAATAGATATTCCAAATGGCTATAAGAATTTAATGGTTAGGGTTGATATTAAGTTAGGTCAAAACTTTTTAAAATACAAGTGCTAGGATATCATGATTTGTGATTGTTATATAATAGTATTGTGTATATTTTACTCTTAGTAATAAACGAACATGATTGGGATGAGAGATTTCATATTTAATACACAATAATTGATACTTGATTTGAAACTTAATTATTTATAATAAAGATAATTATATGATCCATATTTTTATTTTTTAAGAAAACTTGTGTTTTACGTGTTAGCATGGATGGAAGTTGACCAATTCCCACGTTTACCAAACAGCGAAGATGATAAATTAAAAAATGGATTTGGACTTTTAGTAATGCTTCTATTATTGCTCCTATTATGAAATTTAATCACTTTTGCTTTTAATATTTCTCATTTTTTTGGGACTTAATTTGAAGTGTTGATATATATATATATATATAATACGTATTATGTTATCTAAAAACGAACAGACTTAAATCTAATTTTGATTCTTATAGTTTTGTGATGTTTGAAGTTTCGATTTTTATTATAAATAATTACATAATCAACCATTTAATTTTGTAACATTAAACAACTTTAGTTCAACGATTTTTCAATGATAACAATATTAGTTTCTTATTTACACAGAATATTAATATTAATATTTGATTAGAAGTTTTACCATCGCTATGACAAAGATTATGCTAGCATTGTTAGTAATTGAACAATATATCATATTAAACTAAAATTATTTAATTTTGAAATCTTACATAATCAAATACACTATTAACAGTATGGAAAGACTTTTAATCATTAACAATATTTAATACTAATAATGTATAAAATTAAAGCTAAAATATAAACATATAATTAAATAATTTACTATATAATTAATAGTATACTTATATACACTTTCACACTGAAGTTAAAGTGTAAATTACAATAGGAAAGTTTCATGGGTCTCTTCAGGTAAAAAGAGACAGTAAAATATTTGTACTTTATATCAACTTTTGAGGATCTCCTTGTCTGACACCTAGGGCAAACACTACCAAAGTAACGAACGACTGTAAATTCAAATAGATGATTTAAATGAGCACATAAAAAACAAAACCATCTAAATGTACATAATTGATATAAATAAAGTAATATTAAAAAAATCCTAAATTCGCCATCAAAATACTATCTTGTCATTACTAATTTTTCCCATATTAATTTTCACTAAATTAATCTTTCAAAGGAATAATAACATCAAAAGATTCACCCTCCTTAAAATTTGTGACCTTTTTCAAAAAATTGGGAGACTAATTCGTATTTAAAAATATGACCTTTTTTTTTTTTAATTATGAGGTAATTGGTTTTTTCAATTTGCACAACAACCTAATGTATTAACACAATTTTTAGTTTAACTTATTTTCTTATTTATATTCTAATAACAATATGTTTACCTAACTTTGATATAATCTTTTAATTATATTCAGATGAAATCTTTAAATAATTTATAAATATAAATCTTATTTTATAAGTAGATTTTATAAGATTAATTTATATTTAAAATCCATATTTTAAGATTATATCAAAACTTATCTTAATAAAATGGTTGGAACTAGTTCTTCATTATCAGTCATTTTTAAATATATTGTTCAATAGACTAATTCTTCTAAGTAAGCGTTTGAAACATCCATTCTAAAGATTAAAAGAAAGTAAAACTATACATAATTATGTCGTCCAAATCACTTTAATAAACTTAACTTTGCTATACAACTACATATCCCCATAGATGAACAAATTTAATTTTGGTAGGCAAACATTTATAATTTTTTCATATTACAAATACAGAATGAAAGATACATATGATAGATATCTAAACAAATTATAAATGTATAAAACATATCTATATTCTAAGTTCTTTTTAGCCCACCAGCGAATATAACCATAACTTATAATTTATTATAATTGATGCATTAAAGAAACCTAGAGCACTTGTAAATGCAATAAAACTTACAGCCACTGCACATGCAATGAGTCCGGGTTTCTCTCGACAATCCATTTGCACAAATATTAAAACAAAAGTTCCAATGTACCAAGGAACACCACCAAAAAACCAACCAATTATAAACCTTGAAACACAAAAAAAGAATTTGTATCAATAACATAACCAGAGGATAACTATTAGTTATTTTCAAATAATGAAAGGAAGAAGTATTAGAAAGAAAGATGATGATATATATTAAAGGTTTAAACCTCCAACTTTCGACATCAGATTCACAAACTTTGTTCTTGAGCTTCATGATTTAGTTTTGATATAACCTTTTCTTAATTTGTGCGCTTAAGTTAATTTATTGTGATATGACATTTTAAAATTTAAACCATTAGGAGACACCCTAAATGGTAGCGATTTTCATTGAGAATGCAAGCACAAACTTCATCTAAAAGAAGTATAATAAGAACAATCTCCATAATTTCAGCTTGCACCTCCATATCTTGATTGAAAATATGAAATTAAACCTGTTATTAAGTTTAAAACCTAAACTACCCTTCACCTCCCTCCATCTCCATCTCCATTGTCTTATTTCACTCTCCACCGTTTTACATTCTACAATTTCGGTTCATCCTTCTCTGTTCACTCTTTGTAGCTACACTATTGTCTCCTGCACTAGTTCAATTAAAAGTACATTTCCATTATAACATAGTGACATTGGGTGGCTGGTCTTGCATCGATATAGTGGCAAAAACGTTTGAGGTTTGAGATTTTTTTATTGTTCTGTACCTTCATTCGAAACTGAAACATCCGTTCATATAAAAATAAGGTTTGTTGTGTGTTTTATAATGATATTATTCGATTGAGTTAGATTCATTGAAAAAAGAGGTGAATTTTTTCGGACTTTTAAATTTTACAATTCGAAAGGCAAAATATATTTTAAATGACTTCCGGATTTCAGATTATATAATCCGAAAACATTATTGGCAAACTTAAAGACTTCTGAATTGTATAATAAAAAAAACTTAAAAAATAGTAACTTTTGAAATATACAATCTGAAAAAATATTTCAATTCATTTTAATTTTCAGAATGAAAGATGAACTGTTCAAGAAGATAACAATATATTTATAAATTTTACAATTCAAAAGTTATTTATAATTTATTTTAATTCTTATCTTCTCAATAGAATCTCAAAATAATGTCAAATTTGAAATTTACAATCTGGAAGCCGAAACAAAAATTCGAAAAATACACTTCTTTTATTTAAATCAAAAGACGTTTTTGTTTTTTTCTCAAGGTTAATTTTGGAAATAACAAAGATATGGAGGTACAGACTGACATTAAGAGGTGCAGGAAGAAGCTCTCTAATAAGGAGGAAAGAAAACTCACAAAAACCAGCCAACACCAAATCCACAACAGGGAAGACGCGGTTCTTCCAAAGGCCTTCTTTCAGCAACGGCATAAACTTGCAAATCATAAAAATAAATTGTGAAAACACTACATTACTACGTTGTTTGTGTCAATTGCACAAATCTCATTTGTTTTTAAATACCCTAACGTTGTAACATGTAAAAATCAACAGAAATGCATATGAATCGTTGCACATAGGATTAAACCCCACACAAATAAAGTAATAAATAAGAACGCATGTATGTTTCAATTGTATTATTATACCAGGAAGAACAGGATACCCCTGTTGTTGGTAAGGAGTGGAGGGGAAAAACGAAGGAGAGGGGTAGAATTGATTATGTTGAGGAGGATAATAATTGGTAACGCCGTGGAATGTGCCGTAATAAGGGTTGTCGGCGACAATTCCCCTATTTTCCCCCTTTTCGTTCATTGAAGAAACATTCCAATTCATCCCAGAACTTCTTTTTAATCCTTCACACTTATGATGTACAAATGAAATTTTGGTTTTTATAAAAAAGATATTAACATATTTGTAATTCAGTTTTCTAAAATTAAATAATTTTTTTACTGTTAATAATCGTTTCTCCATAAATGATAACAATTTTAGATACTTATTTACATAAAATGTTACCATAGGTGTTTGATTATAAGTTTTACAACTGTGAACATGTAAATTATGTTAGTATTTGCATAAAATTTTACCATAGGTATAAACAGAGTCTCCTAATAAACGGGCCCTATTATCTAAGTGGCATTATAGGCCCAACAAGCCCAAGCCCAAGTCCAAGGGCAAAATAAAACAGGTTGAGGGTTATCTCCAAAACCCTAACGCTGCCACCATTATCGTTTTAGCAGAAGCAGCGTGAAACCCTCAAGCTCTTCATCATGGTACGTAGATCGGAAAGTCTCATGTAGTTTCACCATAGATTTTCCTTGGGCAAAAAATTAAGGACTCTGATTTGTTTGGGAATGCTAGATTGCAATTCTGATAGGGTTTCTGCTTTTACCTTTTGTTGTTGTGTAGTCGAGGAGAAAGGTTAGAGAGCCAAAGGAGGAAAACGTGACTTTGGGTCCAGCCGTTAGAGATGGTGAACACGTCTTTGGTGTCGCTCGCATATTTGCCTCCTTCAATGACACCTTCATTGTCAGTGCATTCACTTTTCTTTTGCTTCAATTTATCAACTGCTGAACCCAATTGTTAATTTATTGAGTTTTTATAATTGCAGCATGTCACCGATCTCTCTGGGAGGGAAACCCTTGTCCGCATCACGGGTATCTATCTTTCTCTCCACATTCATGAAATAGTAACATTATTGGCCTTTATTTCATAAATCAAATGCTAGCTAACATTTAGCCGATTTTTGTTTCCATTTTTTATGATACTGAAGTTGAAATATTCCATAGATAGGTTCAGTATATTTTGTTATGCTAGTGTAAACATGTGTTTTTTTAGCTTTTTGTTTCATATTGTATATCCTCTTCGTGAGATCCATGGCACTTAGGTAGTACCCCCAACACCCCACGATGGAGTGAGTTTAGTGATAGGACCTGCAGCTTAGTGATCTTATACATCATGCATGATTTGTGACTTTTCTATTTACGGAACTCTGGATACATTTGTGTTTCAACAAGCCAACATTCTTTGCCATTAAATGAATTTTATATCAATCTTAACTCTGTAGTGTATATATGAATAGCTGGGGATCCATTTGAATCTTACCAAGTATGATATTCGTTGCCTAAAAGTGAAATTTGTCTGAGTCTTAACATTTTTGTGGATATTGAACAATGTTTGATTTCCTTATGTCTTTGATTTCTAACTTCAGGTGGAATGAAGGTTAAAGCTGACAGAGATGAATCATCTCCGTATGCTGCCATGCTTGCAGCACAGGATGTTGCTGCCAGATGCAAGGTACGTGGGCGTCTCTTTTACTTATATTAATTGTCTTCGATTACATGATCATCTTGTTAGTCAGCCAGTGTCACCAGTCTGTTGTTATGGTCATGGAAAGTGAAATCAAATTATTTTGATGCAACTTTTCTAATTATTTTGGAGCAGGAACTGGGTATAACTGCCCTTCATATCAGGCTCCGTGCAACTGGTGGAAACAAGACCAAAACACCTGGTCCTGGTGCCCAATCAGCTCTTAGGGCCCTTGCTCGTTCAGGAATGAAAATTGGTCGCATAGGTAATTTGCGTTTTTATGAAAACCATTGATTTGCTGCTTACTCAAATATATTGTCTTCTATTTTTCGTTGTTTATGTTTACAACACTCTGCTGATAACTGGGTCAGCTTCACTTGAAATGGCTTCTATATTCATTGTATTCGTTACCTTTGTTTTCTGACGGTTTCAATTGTATTGCATTTAATCGTTAAATTAAATGTTAATTATTATTCTTGCTTTTTTCAGAGGACGTTACCCCCATTCCTTCGGATAGCACTCGTAGAAAGAGTGGTAGAAGAGGTAGGAGGCTCTAGACACTGGGGGTGCTATATTTTACTTTCCATACCAAACTGAATTATGGCATTTTGAAATTTTGCTATCAGAACTTCCGATGTATTTTAGGCATATTCAAAGAGAGTTTTAGTTGATTACAGGAATTTTAATTTTTGTTGAAAGTTATGCTTGGTGTTCCGTGTATTGCAATGGTACCTAATCATTATTTACCTTTTTATGAATTGTGTCCTACGTTTGTGTCCTTGTGTTTTTTTCTATTTCGTATTTTTAGCATGGAAATTAGAATGGATTGATAATCAAATTATTGTACGAAAATGGGTTATATATCATTTGTAATATTTGCCCTGCAATTAAACTTTCTAAAATCAGTTGCATCTTTTGTATGCATTATTTGCCTTTATTTCCTTAATTATGTATTTCGGCAAAATGCGTTATCCGAGAAGTTTTAGTTGTCAATTATTTCACCGTTTGTTAGATGTCTAGTTAGCTGGTAGTGAAGTAAATAGTTAACTTTTAAAACGATGAGAATATTCCATTTAGCGAAATAAGATGCATGAACACGTTTTGAAGGTCTTGAAGTTGTTTACATTGTTTTTCAATGAGAGTCTTTTACTTGAAAGGGATGCGATTAGGAATTGGTTATGCATCATCAACACAATTTACGTTAGTGCTAAAATGATAGAAGTAATTTTTAAAGCTATTGTTTAAAACTATTTTCTGGTTGTAATTTTTTTTAAAAGATCGCTTAAATCTTTCTGGACGGACGTGGTCTAGTATTGAAATCCGGGAATCCGTTGAAAAGCCGTAGTATTATATGTTAATTCATAATTGATTGTTTAGAAAATTAGTGTGGTTCAATGTTGGATGAGTAGCCATCAATTTCTATTTGGGAGGTGCAACACAGAAATAAGGGGAGGGGACGTTCGGTCTCCGTGCTCTGCATCACAAACTTTCTCCCTTATGAACAAGTGACATTGTTCTGTCCAAGATAGAAATTACGTCACTACTAGAAAAAATAAAACCAAAAAACAAATATCTGCGTGAATTTAAGATAAAAATGTGAAGAGGAGAAATATGAATTTAAGGAAAAAGATATAATTTTGAGAAAAGAATAAATTTGAAATCTAAAATTTCTAAATTTTATTTTAATTTGATTTTTTTTTAAACTATCTGTAAAGAATTTATTTTACCATAAAGCATTATAAAATTTAAAAAAAATAATTACCCCCCAAAAATTCTCTGTACACATGATACATTCGATCCTACAAACTCGCACTGAAATAAAAACGCTAACTAACTTCATGAATTAATATTTCTATTTGGATTTCCGTTCAGAAAACACATTAATTATTAAAACATAATCCTACATATAATACTATTTTTGGCATAATTGACTGATAGTTAATGTTCAAAACAAGCAAAATTATTATTGTTTAAAACCTTTTCGGATCACATACTAGGAATTTAACTCCCAAACCACTTGTTATTAATCAAATGAACATAATTCAATTTTAAAATAACTATTCACTCGTGTAAATGTTATCATTTTAAGTTCATTTTATATAATATTATTTTTCAATTAAATGAATTAATTGCACAACTCAATTACGTAAATCATATTCAATTACTGACCCATCACTTTCCAGAAAATAACTTACACTGAAAAATATGGTTAAAAACAATACCATCTTTAAAACCTTCAAAGGGAAGAACGTATGTTATTACCCTGAATGAAAATCTCTGATCAACTAAACCTTACAGGGCTAATGTACTATAACCAGATTAAAGACAAATAATGCTGTAATTGATATTAGATGTTTTAAAAGTCAGGTTAATTGCAGTCGCGTATACCCAATTTCATTCAATAATGAACCAAACGTAAGACACATTTTAGCAAAAGAAAACGATTAGGCACCATAGCAAAGCTACGAAGAAACAAGCAGAACTTCCAACCAAAAATTAAAATGTCTGTTATCCACTAAACACTGTTCAACATGACTAAAGAAAAACACCAGAAGTTCTGATAGCAAAATTTCAAAATGCCATAATTCAGTTTGGCATGGAAAATAGAATATAGCAACTCCAGTATTTAGAGCCTTCTACCTCTTCTACCACTCTTTCTACGGGTGCTATCCGAAGGAATGGGTGTCACGTCCTCTGAAGAAAAACAAGAATAATTATCATCTTGTCTAATCAAATGCAATACAAATGAAATCAATCACAAAAGAAAAGGAATACAATGAATATTAAAAGAAAAAACCACAGGCCATTCCAAGTGAAGTTGTCCCAGTTGTCAACACACTACTAGAAATATAACGCAAAATAGGAGACAATATATTTGAGTAAGAAGCAAATCAATGGATCATAAAAAGGCAAATTACCTATACGACCGATTTTCATTCCTGAACGAGCAAGGGCCCTAAGAGCTGATTGGGCACCAGGACCAGGTGTTTTGGTCTTGTTTCCACCAGTTGCACGGAGCCTGATATGAAGGGCAGTTATACCCAGTTCCTGCTCCAAAATAATTAGAAAAGTTGCATCAAAATAATTTGATTTCACTTTCCATGACCATTACAACAGACTGATTACACTGGCTGCCTAGCAAGATGATCATGTAAGCTAAGACAATTAATATAAGTAGAAGAGACGCTCACGTACCTTGCATCTGGCAGCAACATCCTGTGCTGCAAGCATGGCAGCATATGGAGATGATTCATCTCTGTCAGCTTTAACCTTCATTCCACCTGAAGTTAGAAATCAAAGACATAAGGAAATCAAACAATTGTCCAATATCCACAAAACAGCTAATGCTAAGCCAAATTCACTTGTAGCCAAAGAATGCTGTTATGCTTTATGAGATAAAAATGGATCCCCAGCTTTTCCAATATCCCTAAAGAGTTAAAGATTGAAATTAAATTCATTTAAAGGCAAATAAAGTTGGCTTGTTGAGATACAAATGTATCCAGTGTTCCGTGAATAGAAAAAAACTCAAAGACCATTAAGCATGATGTAAAAAAAGAAAAAAAGAAAAAATGTATACACACACACACACACACACACAAGGGCCTATCACTAAGCTCACTCCATCGTGGAATGTGGGGGTACTACCAAAGTGTCAGGGATCTCACGAAGAGGATATTTAAGATGAAACGAAAAGCTAAAGAAAAAACAAAAGCACATGTATCACCAAAAACACTTATATATGGACTATTTCAACTTCAGTATCACCAAAAACGATAAAATTCACTAAAAATGGAAACAAAAATCAGCCAAATGACAGCTAACATTTGATTTATGAAACAAAGGCCATAATTTCACTTGTTCATGAATGTGGAGAGAAAGATAGATACCCGTGATGCGGACAAGGGTTTCCCTCCCAGACAGATCAGTGACATGCTGCAATTATAAGAAAAAAAAAAACTAAATAAATTAACAATCAGGTTCAGGAGTTGATAATTTGAAGCAAAAGAAAGGTGAACGCACTGACAATGAAGGTGTCATTGAAAGAGGCAAATATGCGAGCGACACCAAAGACGTGTTCACCGTCTCTAACAGCTGGACCCAAAGTCACGTTTTCCTCCTTTGGCTCTCTAACCTTTCTCCTCGACTGCACAACAACAAAGGTAAAAGCAAAAAACCCTATCAGAATTGCAATCTTGCATTCCCAAACAAATCACAGAGTCCTTAATTTTTTGCTCAAGGAAAATCTATGGTGCAACTACATTAGACTTTCCGATCTACGTACCATGATGAATTCGCAGGTTTCACAGCTGCTTCTGCAAACACGAAAATGGTGGCAGAGTTAGGGTTTGGGAGATAACCCTCAACCTGTTTTATTTTGCCCTTGGACTTGGGCTGCTTGGGCCTATAATGCCACTAAGAAATTCGGGCCCGTTTATTAGGAGACTCTGTTTATACCTATTTTTCAAACTCACTCTTTCTATGTTTTCAATGCTTAATTATTCTCACATTCCTCAAATTTTATTTTTGAGATCAGGTATAATAAAATTTAGAGGTGGACAACCAAATTTTTTCAAACTTAAAATATTTGTGTATTTTTTAAAAATATTTTTAAAAGCTAATGCAGTGATAAAAAATATATCTAAATAAATTTGATGAAATGTTTGAGAGGTCAGTGTAATTTAGTTTATAAAATATATTTCTCGTCCAATTGTTTTCACTTAATTTTTTTATTCTTATAATTTCTTAATGTGCAAACCGTGTAAAAAAAGAATAACGCATTTGATTCTTCAGTATTTCAAAATTAAATAATTTTAGTTCCATAATATATGATATACTTACTAACGCCGTTCAAAAAATAAATAAATAACTTACTAACATAAAAAATACTAACATAATTTACATTATTATAGTTGTAAAACTTATAATTAAACATTGGTGTTAATATTTTACGTAAGTAAGTATCTAAAATACTCATCATTAACGGTGAAAATGTTATTAACAGTAAACAAATTATTAAATTTTAGAAAACTGAATCATAAATATGCTAATATATTTTTTATAAAAACCAAAATTTCATATCTACAAAGTTATAAGATCTGAAACTAGATTTAAGCATTTAGTCTTACTGGACGTAATGCGTACTTCATCAAAATAATTTTCTTTATTTTTCAATTGTAAAATATCAGTCTACCTATCAATTTGTGTATTTCATACAGCAACATCTGATTATATATACTCTTACAATATAATTGTACTGCAAAATTGATTTATTTAAAAATATTATAAAAACATACATATCATTGAAAAAAAAAATAGTGGTGGTAGAGTTTGGTGAGACATAAACTAGATAAGTTCTTGTGAATAATTATATTTTAAAATGAATTTAAGGTATCGTAAATGTATATTTAATACAGAGTTTAAAATTAGAAGGAGAGAAAGACACTTTTACAAAACTAAAAGGGTTTCACATGTCCAAATTGTACATCAATTATGTAGACATACATATGCAAATGTTGTATTATATATACATATAATGCATAAGAAAAAATAAAGATAAAAATATAAACAAATGTAAGCAATATATTTTTATATATCTTTCATGCATGAGAATAATAAAATGTGATTTATAGGTTAACTGTCTTCTGTTAGGAAAAAAAGTCCATGTTTGATTTATTGTTTGTTGCAAGTTTCAATGTGGTTTAAGTATGAATTATATGAACATGGGAAAAATAGGAACGTATAGCGTATTTGTATATATGTACGTAAACAAAAACTAGTTAATATGTACAAAATTAAACAAGTACAAATAGTGCTTTGCAAATTATATTAGATTGATGGGTGGAATCGAGATAATATTTTCTGACAAAATCAGTGTAAAAAATAAATAAAAGATTACAAATTTAACAAGAAATAAAATGAAAATATTTAATTCAATATTTTTAAATGAAAAACAAATAAATTTACTTTTTATTTTAAGTATAAACCTGTTTTGTTATATGCATTGTTGAAACTTCCACTTAAGTATTATAATATTTGTTATTTGAACCCGTGCATGTACTTAAAGGTTGAAAACCTGTATAATTATACTTTCTTAGGTTTTCTATAAATTATTCTACTATGTTCTTAATATTCTTTAATTGTTGCCATTGTTTTATTAGTATTGGTCTAATGTTTAGTATTGAATTAAAATTGTTGACATGACTGAGTAAAAATATTGATTTAAAATTGATTGGAACTTGTATATATTTATTTTGTCATATAAATTAAGAGTGAAAAACAAAAATGTTAATACATTTTTTTTTTGTTTTGATATTCATTTAAGTAAAATATATAATTTTGAAACTTATTTAAAACATGTTTATAAGTTTCATTTTAAATATTTATCATAATTTATTTGATTTTTTTCATCTTTCAAGTTATATGAACACAGTTAATTTAACCAGCCTAAGTTTTATTTTTTTCCAAATTTATCATTAAAAAAACTAACAACATATTAACAAAATAAACACCTAAATATTAATTAAAATTAGTATGAACATATAAAAATAATTAAAAAGGTAAGCAAAATCTTATAATTAAAAAACCTCACTTTCTAAATTTATAAAAATTTCATAAAGTTTATAATTAAAACAGTTGAAGTCAGATAAAACTTTGGACATAGAGGTGGCCTTATATGTAAAAACTTCAAATAAATAAAAAATAAAAAAATTGGTCAACCCTAAATCAGTTTATCCAAATTCCTAAACTTTTAAAAATGGTGTGTAAATCCGTGATGTCGAAATAGAAATTACACTATTTTGATGTTAAAATCTAGTAACAAGTTTAAACAAAACTTTGAAGTTATTATTAATCCAATATATATATATATATATATTAGTTTGGGAATATATATGGTTAAATGAAGAAACATTGTCTGTAAAAAAAAATTACATATGTTTCAATAAAAATAATTATGATTCAATCAAACTAAGTATTTGTCT
>Ga0209489_105429_pt1 | contig 22097 bp, 11 predicted proteins | sample SiratrowhiteBW_FD_187527 | JGI IMG/M metagenome (GOLD analysis project Ga0209489, IMG submission 187527) | Root nodule microbial communities of legume samples collected from California, USA - Siratro white BW (SPAdes) (version 2) | ecosystem: Host-associated > Plants > Roots > Nodule | place...
CCAGAGAACTTGTACCCTTGAGAGTCTAGGGTACTTAATGAGATCAAGTTTCTGCTCAGTTCCGGTACATGCCAAGCCTGAAACCTTCTTTCAGTACCATCATCCAATCTGACTCGCACCTCTCCTTCACCAACAACTGAAATTATTCGATCGTCACCTAATCTGACTTTTCCATTCTTCATTTGATAGGAAGTGAAAAAATCTCTGTTAGGTGTCATATGAAAAGATGCACCAGAATCTAGGATCCACTCGTTTCCCGAGTTACTTGTTGATACTGTTAGAACAGAGTCAGCATCACTTTCATCAGAAACCGTAACATTAGCAGAGTTTCCTGATTTATCCTTTCTCTCTGGGCAATGTTTTCTTATATGCCCCTTTTGGTGACAATGAAAGCACTTCAAAGACTTGTGCTTTGAGGATTTAGATCTTCGCTTACTGTTCTTTTCTGATCCTCTTTCTTGATTACGCCCTCTCGTCACAAACAACCCATCTGCAGGATTATCAGCATTGGATCCTGATACTATCTTCTGTTGCTCCTTAATCATCAATGCCTCTTTGACATATTTGATTGTAACTTCAGATCTACCATATAATATGGTATCACAGAAAGCATCATATGACGGGGGTAGTGAAGTTAACAAGATCATGGCTTGATCAACATCTTCTACTTTTATTCCAGCGGCTCCAACATCAGAAATCATCTTGTTGAAATCATCAATGTGGTCTCTCATTGACTTATCTCCTGAATGTTTAAAAGTGTACAAACGCTTTCTTTGATAAAGCTTATTGGACAACGTCTTTATGGAATATTTTTCTTCCAAGGCTTTCCACAAAGAATCAGCAGTCTTTTCTTCCATAACCTCATGCAGCACATTGTCTGCCAGGCTAAGTTGTATTGTACTCCGTGCTTTAACCATCATCTCCTCCTTCTTTTCAGAAGATAATGATTCTGGCAGTTTTTCCTCTCCTTCCAATGCCTTTGACAAGCCTTGCTGGTCTAGCAATGCCTGTAACTTCAGCTTCCATAAACTGAAGTCATTGGAACCGTCGAACTTCTCTACTTCAAATTTTGGCACAGACATCTCAGATCAAGATACAATACTGGAATAGTATGACAACTATACTTTGTGCACAAACTAAGTTCCCAGGAAAGAGAGGTGGATCAGTGATCACTTAAAAACCAAGTCTTTCCTTAGCCAGAACCTTCGTAACAACACTTCTACAATATCACACTGTCTCCCAGAACAATCCTTTTCTGATGTGGAAGATTAGACAAAGCTGCAACCATAGAGCATACTAAGGATTCAATATCCAAAACCAAGTGGCTCTAATACCACTTGTTAGGAGTGATGTCTCTGAGTTGAGTGCATCCCAAGTGTATTTAAATACTTTTACGGATGATAGCAGAAGCACGCCCAATATTTAAGTGGAGAAAAATAAAGCAAGTAAATAATACCAAGAAAAATGCACACCGAATTTAACGTGGAAAACCCCCTTTGGTGTTGAGGGAAAAATCACGGACCGAACTCCGAGAAATATCCACTATTGTAAAAAGAATTACAATAATATATCTCCTAGTGAGACATTCTCCTACTACAATTGTAGTATTACAGAGCACTATTCCCAGTGTATAACTAAAACACTCTCTGAAATTTTCTCTCTCACTTTATATATTTTTCTCTCACTAAATGGTTAATTGTTTACTAACCATGGATGCAATTTTACCAAGGCCCAAGGCCTTTATTTATATGAAACAAAGGGCGGTGCCCTTTCTCTACCCACCGATGTGGGACTTTGAGAGGCACAGTAACAATATGACCTTGATCTCAAAAGTGGATGCCGATTAGATTTGATGTCCTCTTTGGATCTAAGAAACTTTATGACATATCAACTAGAGTCGTATTTTGCAATCCAATTATAGATCATCAATTGCATAAGTGTTCTATCATGTCTTTAAGGTAAAATTGTTGTCTAGCTAGTCACAAGACCTTAATAATCACATCGTATGACAATAACAAATCTTTGTTCATTGATTGTCAAACCATTAACATTCATCTGAGTGATCATTAGTTCCCTTATTGCGAGCTAGTTTAATGATAGGAAACCACCTCATCTAGGCATATATCAATCTTTGAATCCGAAGTCATCAATTTGCTCCTATAGAAAATAAACGAAAAAGTATTGGAAATAGGTTTGAATATTTGACCTTCCTTCATTACCACTAAAATGATTAAACTATTAGGAATGTGTGATTTATGCTATATATTATTATTAATATTAATATTAATATCAATATTACTTATAAATATAGATATATAGGTATATATTAATATTAATATTAATATCAATATCAATATTACTTATAAATATAGATATGTAGGTAATCATAATTTTACCGACTCATAAATATCTTGGTAATCATAATTTTACCAAGTGACATAGATATCTAAGTAATCACAATTTTTATTTTATTTACAGATACAGATTCATGGGTAATTGTATTTTACTAACGGAAATTTATGAATAATGTGTATTTTACAACAGATACATATTCATAAATAATACTAAATTTATCTATAAATTTGTATCTATATGTAATAGTTGGTAGACAAAAGTTATTATGATGTGGTTTGTGAATTATTTACTATAAGAAAAAAGTTATTTAGACATCAATTTTAACTACCAAATAAAATGGTTGCTAATTGTGGTTAAAATAACCACTAAATTAAGTTTTGGTTGCTAAATAACTACAAAATAAAAATAATGATTGAATTTAGTGACCAATTAAGTCAAAATAATTTGTATATAGCATTAGCTACCAATGTTTTAGTCACTTATATAATTAGATTCTAAATTGTTATCTAATTAAATTAGAGACTAATTTAGAATTTAATGGTATAAGTGGCTAAAATCTTGGTAGTTAATGTTAGATACCAATTATCTTGACTTAATTGGTCACTAAAATTCAATCATTACCTTTCTTTTTTTAGTTATTTATCAACAAAATCTAATTTGGTGATTATTTTAGTCACAATTAACAACTATTTTATTTAATAGCCAAAAATTTGTGTCTAAATAATTTTTTTCTTGTAGTGATAGTTGTGTCTCCCTTATATTTTTTTATACAACTTCTCTTTCTTAAAAAAAAAAAAAATTAGAAGTCGTCTTCTATCATCATGACTTCATTTAATTACCAGGTAATTAACGAAATCAAAATCCTTCTTTGTTAGCATGTCTTCTTTACCTCACATTTTTGCTTTTAAAATTGTCTGTTCGTACTTAATTTTTATATTGTGTTTAAGTTGAAATTGAAGTCATATTCAAGAAATACGACAGTCGTGTTTCACAAGCACGACTTATTTACAATTTTTTTCAAATTTATCTTTGTTGATAATTTATATGTAAAATTACATTATAATGATGAAAAATACATTTTTTATCGATAAAAAAAATATATTTAATAGAAACATAAAAGAGGTGTTTGAACATTGTTCCTAACCTATCAAAATCCCTTATAAAAGTAATACTTACACGTGCTCATTACTAAAAGCCTTGAATTTCAATGTAGTAAAAACAGATCAACAAAAAAAAAACACTAGTACAAAAAGGACATTTAATCGCGGTTGTATAAGGCATACAAGCGCGGTTGTCCAACCGCGATAAAAAGTATTGAAGATACAAACGCGGTTGTACAACCGCGATGAAAAGTATAACATACCACCGCGGTTCATAAGAAACCGCTCTGGTATGACACATACAAACGCGGTTGTAGCAGAAAATCGCGCTAGTATGGTACATACAAACGCGGTTGTCTATAACAACCGCGGTGGTATGTCTTTTATATTTTAAAACTAAAAAAAAAATTAAAGAGTGTCTTTGGCCTAGCGGATAAAGCGTTTGATTTCCAATAAGAGGTTGTGGGTTTGAATCTCTTTTTGTACATTTTTGTTTAGCCGCTGCAACCTTAAAAAACTTCTATTAATTTCGAATCAACAATAACTGCAACAACTTGTATTAATTTCAAATCTACAATAAGCAAATGAACAACTCCTTCTTCCTGCAAGAACCCCTTCAACGTTGAACCCCTCCTTCTTCCTACAAGAACCCCCTTCAACGCTGAACCCCCTTCACCCCTTCTTCCTGCAAGAACCCCCTTCAACACGCTGCTGAAGCAATAACCCCTTCTTCCTACAAGAACCCCTTTCGAAGCAATAACCCCTTCTTCCTGCAAGAACCCCCTTCAACGCAAAACCAAAACAGGGGAAAAAAAAAACCAAAACAGCGGAAAGAAGAGGGGGGAGAGAGAGCTACGAGGGGGCGAGAGAGCGGCAGCCCTAAAAAAAGAGAAGAGTGGAAGGGGGGAGAGAGCGGCAGCCCTAAAAATGGAGAGAAGATTGATGGAGCCCTAAAAAAAAAATAGATATAAACGCGGTTCTTAGTAGGAAACGCGTTAGTATCTCCTTACCATCGCAATTTTCTTTTTAACCGTTCTCTTTTTAATTTCAAAAATACCATCGCGTTATTTTTTATTGCGGTTATTTTTTAACCGCGATTATATTCCGTCTTTAAATATATTTTTTACACTAGTGAAACTGCTACATAGTGTGGGAGAAACAGACTCCCACCAGCATCTACTGACATGTCACATAACTGAAAAAACCTTAACACCTAAGCCTATAACGATTGACAGCAAAACTTGCACTTTATTGTTTTTCATTAAGACCACCTCTGCAGAGAACCTGAAGGGACAACGAAGAACCTAAAAATTTGTGATAGATTTGTTGTGCTGCTGTCTATCAGTTAACAACTTGTAGACAGAGCTATTGTGTTCCTAATAATCTCCAGCAGATACCTGCAAAAGACCCCTCCACAGTTCCTGCAAACAGACCCAAAACAACCTTCATACGGCAAGGTGATATTGAATTTCAAATAGCAGAAAGCTTGAATGTAATTGCACAGTTTCAAAAATAGCCAAGTATTTTACTTGCGAACACAGCTCCTGCTTCCTGCTGAAAGTTCCACATCTAGAGAGCATAAAAAGAGTCTTACTTCATAAATACTCTTCCCAACATGTTTACTTCATGTCATCCCATTAATTCGAGACATGTGTACGGATTTAGGCACTAGTTAAAGGAAGATAATAACCTTGTTTTTGTAAACTTCTGATTATGCCTATGTTTTGATCTGAATTAAAGTAAAAACCTCTACTGCATCCCACTAATTATATTCTTAAAAATAACATTATTTTTATAATTTCATATACTCTATATGGTTGCCATCCAATGGTATCGGCACGTATGGATTCCAAACCTATATGATATAGAAATCGCAAGCCTCTGTGATACTTGTACAACTTCTTGTTACTGCATAGCTATTGCATTTTTTTTATTAGAGAACAACCTGCGTTTACAATTCTAATAATTTTACTATCATACTTTGATAATTTAGCGTTTCACAAACAACTTAGTTCTTTATTTTTATACTTTTAAGCAAAAACGAATACAAATACATCAGTATATTGAATAAAATTCGAGCTAGGTTGGTACCTTCCTATAAAAGAGAACAAAATATCCAAAAGTTTGGGAGAAATAAAACCAAAACTCAAACACTAGAAATTGTAAAGTAAAGATATGTACATTAACGACAAGTTATCTCCACAATTAATTCCTTAACAAATGTGCGAAACCAAAAATGTACTATTTGTATATATGTTAAGCATTTGATCTATCTACATTCTCAGCCTCCTTTTGTTTTTTTTTTAATTATTTTTTTTAATTATAATATTCTAACATGACTAAACATTTCGACTAAAGATGTCTCCAACCATTCACCTTATTGGCTATATCAATTGTTATCATGAGAACTTTTAACTTTGCTTGGATAACGAATTTACACCTCAGATTGGCAACAAAACAACCTAGAATTGCATTGTGGTCCATTAAAATGTCATCCTATTGGCCCAGGTGCACTTTTTCAGCAGCATTCGTGTTGCATTTGAACCACATGCTTCGCAGTGGTTTAAGTCCACTTGTATAATGTTGCTCTTATAGTTGCATTTGATAACTATTAAAAGAGCATTTAAAATGTTAAACTCCTCAGTGCAAAACTTCAAGTTACCTACACCAACCTAGTTTAATAAAACCAATGATGTTATTAACAACCAGATTTGGAGCTTTGTTGTCAAATAATATTATTCCTGTTACACCATATCCATAACCACATGAACAAACATCAAAACCTTCTTAGTTTGTTCCCCACGACCTCGAGCAGAAAGAAATAATATACTGTACAAGTTGAAACATATATAATATGTTATATGACTTAGATTTCCACCTTTTACTGAGAAAAGTACGAAAGTAATGAAATAAAAAGTTTTTTCGCAATTCTAAAATAACAATGCTTTTAGTTATTTTAAGAAATAATAATTTTTAACTCTTCCAAAACCTTTTTCTTAACAACACACTTTTATATAATTAAGAGTAATCAGAATAATACGATATCGAAAAATACGGGAATAAGGAAAAAAATTAAATATTTTTGTTTATATTTATATTAATTTAGTAGTTCTTTGGGTCATAATAATAAAAGATTATTAATACGAAATAGAAAGTGTATGTATATTACAAAAGGTATATTTTTTTATGATTACCACCGAAAATGCCAACCGAAGATGTGTTTATCATGAATTCTTGTATTAACCCTTTTAATGTGTATTATTTGTATCTTGATGAAAAATCTATAATTATTCTTGGTTCTTGTTACTCGACGAACAAAATTTTCATTCGTGGAATCAAAACATGTAGAGAGTCTTATTATCCAAACAAATTAAAATTTGTTGACGGGAGCATTGACATCATGTGTATGATGATCCTCAGTTTGAAGCCTAGGAGAGGAACAACATTATAATTCTATTTTGGATCAATCACACCTTATCTGTGCAAATAGTTAAGAGTGTTGTTTACATAGACATGACCAATAACCTCTGAGGTGATCTGAGGGAGAGGTTTTCTAGGTACATTTTCGTATATTGATTTACTTCAACAAATTCATTCCATTAAGCAAGAGGAGAGGAATGTCACCAAATTCTACATGGATCTCAAAATTCTTTGGGAAGAACTTGAATTCCTAAGACCATATCAAGATGTGTTTGTGATATTGCTTGTAGATGTGATCTGTCAAGGGTTTCTATTAATTATAAAGGACCTTAATGAATTGTACAACACTGTTAAGACCTAAGTTTTTCTCATGGAACCCTTGCCCAACATTAACCATGTTTTTTTTCCTTGTTATGCATCAAGAAAGACAATTGGCTAGAAATGTGATCTTGGAATAAATTCATGATTTACGCTACTGAAAGATAACAAAATTAGAACAATATAGAAAAGAAGAATAAAAACTCAAAACCAAGGTAATTAGGGTAATTGGAAATCCCATATCAGAGGCAATAATTGGAGAGAAAGAGGAAGAAATTTTGGTCAAGGAAAACAATGTTCACATTATCACGAGCACAATCATATGGTGGACAAGTGTTATGCTAGGCATAGATATCTTCCATGGTACAAGCAAGGGATCCATACATGTCAATAAAAGTATGCACTTGATATTCTTCATGAAGTCAAAATGCTAGCTAGCAAGCTCTTCCACTCCTCTTGAAAGCAACACTAAAATTTTATTCAAAGATAAGATACGTCTTGTTGATGCTAATTCCTATTGAAGATTAATTAGGAGACTTCTCTATCTTACTAGCATTCGTCCTGACATAAGTTTTGTTGTGCTCCTTCTAAGCCAGTTTGTTTATGAGCCTACCACTCAACATCACAAAGCAGCCCAACATGTTCTCTAGTACATGAAATCTAACTCTGCTAAAGGATTGTTCTTTGATGTCAATTCCAGCATACAATTGAAAACATTTAGTGATTCAGATTGGGCAACATGCCCCGAAACTAGACTTTATATAAATGGATTTTGTATTTGTCTTGGTACTATATTGCACCCTTACCACCACCAAATGTGAGCTATAATGGCTTGCCTGTCGTCTTCATTATCTTCATGTTCAATCTACTGTCACTCCTGTCTTGTATTGTAATAATCAAGTTGCATGCCACATATCTTATAATCCTAACCAACAAAACATATAGACATTGATTGTCATATTGTTCGTGAAAAGCTTAACAATCAACTTTCCATCTTCTTCTTGTTCGTTCATGTGATCAACTCGCTAACATTTATTCCAAACCCTTACATCTTGTTAACTTTGAGTATCCATTATCCATCTTGAGGGGAGGGTATTTGTTTTAAGGTATGTATAACGAGTTTATATAAGCGATTTTTTGGCATATAGTTTTATTTGTATGTATACTTTTTTTTATACTCCTATATTTTATATAAGGTTAGTCTGCAAACTCTACACTATGTATCCTCAGATAGAATAATGAATAAAAGGCTTTTTTCTTATACATGTGTCTGTCATCTTCTTACCTTTGTGAGTAATTTTCATCTAAGTATTCTCCTCACATTTATAAGCTAAATGAGTACTTTTTTCATCTAAGTCTTCTTTCCTCTTCTCACACTTATAATCTAAAATAGTTTTATTTTTTCTAATTTTCTTTGGTACTGTTTCTCATCCTGAATCACACCATTAATACGATACGTATTAAAAAAACGCAAGGACAATGAGTTAATTATTGATTTATAAATATTGGGACGGTAAAATTTTGTTTTTCCAATCAAATGAATTAACTTTAAGATCTCATGTGCTATTCATTAGTTATTTTGGTGTCTAAACTCGATGTAAAATTTCTATTTTAGTACTTGACTAAGATCGCGTTAGAGAAAAAAATTATTTCGTAAGATATTTTAGTATATTAATTTTTATTTATTTATTAGTTTAAATATTTTCTTAAGGAGAGTTTTAAACAAACATATTCCATTATATTAGTTAAAAGTATTGGAAGAGTCACCATTAGTAAAAAAGATTGCCATAGTCAAATCAGTTAGAAATTTTCAAAATTTTATCAAATCAATTCTATTATATTAAAAACCAGACAACTCTATCTGAATCCATATGTTCTGAAAAAAAAATCATAATTTTGTAAAATATAATGCTTAATTTTATCATTAAAAATTAACAATATTTTCACATTGTAACGTTTTTTTATATAAACTACATAATCCTTAAAGTTATATAATATCATTGAAATTTATATAAAATAATTAATAATCTATATATATATATATATATATATATATAATTTGATTTAGATTTATTTAATTTATAAATCATTTGATTGGTTTTGTTTAAGTTATCTAATTAAACTAAATGTTGGTTCTGTTTTAATTATCTATCATCCTTAACCAACGAAAACGTGGAGGAAGAACGGGATTTTGATTAAAGAAAGACGTCAACGTTTGGAGATAAAAGTTAAACATAATCAATTTTGATATCTAGACAAGAGGGGTACCACCAAAAGCATGGTTTAATTTAAAGCAGAAAGTGAAAGGTCTACGTAAATAATAAAAAGCATAATCTAGTTATTTATTTAACTATTTTGTCAACCTTACTTTTCTTACACAATGCTTTCATGATCTATATATTTGTTGTCGGTTTAGAGCTTTTAGCTGAAACTTCTTATCATGGTCAATTTCAATGACAACGATTTTTTTGCAAGGTGTAATTATATCATGAACTTTTGCTGCATAAATTAAAAAAATTGTGAGAGAAGAATGTGGCAAGCGATTTAAATCTTTGATAAACTAATTTATTTACTAATTTTTTCGAAGAACAAATATGATAGCATGTACTTTGAAGAATTAACCATTGAGAATTTTTCCAACTCACCATGATCTCTACTAGTAAAAGTTGAGTAGTTTGCTAGAAGTTCGGATTCAAACATCAGCTGGCAAATTGCAAAAAAAAAAAAAAGGGTTTTTTTTTTCTCAAATTTTGAAAATTATAAGAGAACATGCATACTTATTTCAGGAAAATTTAAAAATATATAACAGTAAAATATTTATATTAATAATATTTATAATCAAAGGAAAATAATGTAAAGAAGAAAGGTTCAATTTGACAGATGTCATTTTTAGGGTAAATTACATTTACTTTTCTTTTAACTTCGAACTTTCTTGATTTGTCCCAACTGAACTTTTTTGTGGCACTTAACCTTTCTCTACTTTTGAATAAACTTAAAGTTAGAAATTTTCCATCAATGCTTCTCTTATTTATGTGAACTTTTTTTTATATATTTGTCGTCATTGACAGCAATTTAATTATATCTAACATGATGTGTAAGGTTGAGCTTTTTGGATGATTTCACAATTTAGGTGGAATGATGTGTGAGATCTCTAGTTGTAAGAAACATATGCTCTCTTCTAATTGTTTAGACTAGGGTTTGTTCAATAACTACTGAGTTCTATTTGTTGAAAGAAAAATGACACCACCAACATTTTTTAAGAAACCCATTTAAACTATACAATAAATGAGTAAGATTTTAGAAGAGTGTGAAAGACAATTTCCTCATGAAATTATATATATACCAATGAAGATGTTTTTCTATTACTGTTTGTTGGTGAAGCATGACAATGACTATACATAGAAAAAGATCCAAATGTGTTGAAGAACATTTAATTACTCCTTTTACTAAATTGAAGTCTACAGCACGCCTTCTTTGAACAAGAGGAAACCAACTTAAAATCACACATTGATTACCAAATGTCTTTGAAAAGTGAAACTAAATTGAAAGTGGATCAGTTTTTTTTTTTATTTAAAGAAAAGGGATAATGAAAAAAATTATTGATATTTCTTACTAGCATCTTCATTGGAAGAGATGTTATATGAGATTTTAATTTAATTTTTGTAGATTGTACTGTCATATTACTTTGAATATCTTTTTCCAGAATTTACTTTAATATAAGGGTCTTATACAACTCACAATCTCAAAAAAAAAAAAAAAATTATTAATTAAAATATATATTTTCAAGATAATTTTTTTTTTTTTAAAAAAGTCACGGTCTTATTTAAGACTGTAAGTCTATTTTTATGTTATATCAGTGTACGTTAATATGAAAGTCTTATAAGAATTAGATCTTAATTTTAAAATTAAGTGTATTTATTGCAGCTACTATGTGAGGAGAACAAAAATAATACTTATAAAAGATTCTTAAAATGCCGTTTTCTCCCCATTTTCATCAATCAATGCAAAAGGAAAACTTATGTAAAATTCAATAATTTTTATTAAGCACATTCATCACTTCATTATTTTTTATATTTGTAAGTTATTATATAGTACACATTTTTAATAGTTAATTTGGTTTACAAAAATTAAGACAGATAAAAATATTTATAGGAATCCAGTAATGAATATTTACTGCAACGTTTACTGATAAAAAAAATTAATAGGAATACAAAGCAAATTAAACATATTATTTATTCTCTGGATTCTCAATTAGTTCTAACACCTAAAATGTATAGATTGATTCTTATACATGTAAAACATGCTTGAATGGGTCATTGCGACCATTACTCATTTAAACATTCTTAATTTGTTCATAGATATAACACATTTTTTTGTTAAATTTTGTTTGTATATAATATAATTTGATTACTTGTAAAAATCAAATTAAAAACATGTTAAACGATAAATTACTAAATTATAAAACTTTTAAATTAAGAATAAATAAAGAAATAACAATTATAAGAATCAAATTTGTAAAAGCATTAGTTGACATACGTACCAATACTTATGCTCCTTTATATTTGTGTGGACTCATGGTTTCCGACATTGATCATTAATCTGTATCAGTATCAAGATATATATAAAAAATAAGGGTAAAATTTGTAATTCTTTTATTTATAGCATCATCTAAAATGCGAAATACGAACTCAATTCATTATTTCAATTTAATAATAAATTAGAACCATAGGAAATAGGTTTCTAAAATGAAAATAAAAAACGTAATTATAGATTTTTTAGCACAAAATAATTTAAAATTTATTTTTAGATTGGAAAAAAAAATGATCCATCCTCAAACTCATTTGAATGTAGATGATAATAAGGAAAAATTAAATGTTTTAAAAAGAACAGTTTGATATAATTTGTGCGAGCATAATCTTAAAGGCTCTCAATTGAGGCTAGACCTCAAGCCTATAAAGAGTATACGAGATAATTAATTACCTGTTAATAGAATTCTTATATTAGTTAATTAATTAATTAATAGCATCGAATTTATACTATTCATAATCATAATTTATTAGTATAAACTTTCAAAAGATTATAAACTTTTAATCTTATTAGTGTTGTATTTCTATCAAGATCAACTTGGTTAACAAAATTCGTAAAGATTCATGAGATTTAGGATATATAACCTTGAAAAGTTTGAAGAGTTTAATGGGATCATTAGTTACTTGTTAACAAATTTTATATATATCACTAAAAAATTCAACAAGATCAATTTCCCTTTGATATTAAATAAATAAATAACTTTTAAGAAAAAGAAAACATAAATTAAGATGGATTGAAAAAAAAAGTGTGAAACTAAATAAGAATAAATAGTAAAATCCTTTTTTTTTTAAAAAGGTAAGCTAAAAAAATTAACTGAATTTCAATACTGTAATAATCTAACTTATTTGTATATAATATAAAATTCTTTCCATTATCACTACTTTAGGATAAATACTTATAAAATATTCTGTATCATTTTTTTCTTTGACTTTTGACTTTTCATTTCTTCCGAGTATAATTTCTTGACTTTTTATTTTATTTTCACCCTTCCATAATACAGCAATCACTTGCTGTGCTTAATAGTAAAATGGTAAGATTTCAAATATAAATGAAAATAAAACGGGTAAGAATAGCAATGAAAAGAATTAATATAACTAAAGATTGTAGTAGGGTCAATATTGTATCAATGATGCGTTTGTTCTTTCCAATGCCACTCTATAGTCTAAGTTATCTCTTCTTTTAAGATAAAAAAAATATTTACTTTTATCTTTTTAGTATTTTTTTATGTTGATTTTTTCAGTTATTATTTAATTTTTCGTTCTAAAGTAATAATTTAACATTAAAGTAACATGCCAAGCTTTCTTTTAAAAGATACTTTTGTTAACATTACTAATTGTCTTTGTTCCTAGGTGATATTAGTGACATTTTACATATAAGACATGGTTCAAAATTTAGTAACCTAAATAAAAGGTTTAAATAAGACATAGTTTATACTCTATGACTATAAGTCCTTAAAAATTCAACAAAAGTTAATAGCAAATAATAAGCTGGGATTCAGTAATAACTATAAGTTAAGGAAAATTATTTAGAAAATAATAAATAAACTGGAGGACGAGGACCTTCGTATTAATTTAAGCGAAAGATTAATTAGTAATTAAATTTTAAAAAAATACGTTTTTAGAGGAAGGTATTTATAAATTATTATAATTTTTTTATTTTGAAGCGATATAAGATATTTGAATATGTTGTAGCAAACTTTTAATTGAGAGCTAAGAATTTGTTTTCTGTTCTTTAAAATATTATCATTAAAGTTAATAATTACATTTGAGATATTATATAGACATTTTATATTTCTTTAAAACTTATAACCCCATCAAGATTTTATTTTTAAAAACTATTCTCAGAGTTACCTTTAATTTTAAATACTACCAAGTGATGTAAAACTTTTTAAGTATGTCATTTTTTTTATAAAAATAATTCTATTTTTAAAATCTTCAAATCCAATTAATTAATTTTATCCGTAGTTGATTTGATTTAGTCTGGTGATAATTCTCAATATTCTAATTATTCTCCTTTGATATATTTTAAATTAGTTTCACAATCAATAATAATAATAATAATAATAATAATAATAATAATAATTATTATTATTATTATTATTATTATTATTATTATGCACCTATTTTTATTATTGAAAATTATTATCTAAAATTTAGCCTTTGACACTCTTGTTTAGAACGCTGATTCACATTAGGTTGACCCACACCGTGAGAGGTTTGTTTTCTTTCTTCCCTCGTCTTCATCATCATGATTTTGTGGAACATAATGTAAAGATTGAACACCAAAGACCACTAAAGAAGAACCATTCAAATCCTCTTGTAGCACATTGGAACAAGGTCAAGGACGCATATCAAGCCTATGATGAAGGACTATTTCAAGGAAAATTCAAATAAATTTCAAATTTTTCTATGCCTAAATTATAAACTAAGAACATTTACCGTAATACATACTGCTTAATTTTTTTTTTTAAATTTTTCAACCATTTATGGTCACATTAAATATAAAATTTCCATAAAAATTTACTTAAATATTTAATATACCGTGAATGTTTAAACTAATTTAAAGTCAAATTTCCACTACTTTTATCTTGTAAAGTAATTTCTTTTATCAGTAAATGTGTTTATATATATCAAATATTTCATGGACAAATTCCGTCAAACAACATCTTTACTGATGTAAGACCCCAACTTTATAACATAGCTATAACTATTTTATGCATATATCTTTATATATAACTATTTATAGTTATACATATTATCTTATATAATAGATTCTTGTAGCTGGTCTATAAAATTATACACAAAAAAGTTTACATGAATGAAATAATCTGGATATAATATATTCTAGATTTGTTTACATTATTTATTCTCTTATCAAGATAAAAACCTAAATAAGGGTAAACTAATTCAAATTAATTTTAATTGTAAATACACATGAACATTTATGAATTAATATTTTTATTATAATTTATTATTAATTATTACACAAGTTTTACAATCATGACCACATTCAATCCAATCATATTAATATCTAACTAATTATACTTATTGATTTATAGAACTATTAGTAAACAGATCTAACTTCATGAAATTAGTGTAATTCAATATAATTAAATCAGATCAATTTTCTCTTATTCATTTCAAAGCATTGTTGATTGATTTACACATGAACATCAAGTCCAATAGATACAAAAATAACATAGAGACATATTTTAGAAGACTTATTTAAATGTCTCACTGTATAATAACCCCAATCTTATTCTAAATATTGTTTTTATTATGCACCAACTTCATCTCTATAAGTAAGAAAAGTTCATTATGCAACTAAACATGACATTCAATATGACAAAAATAGATTGAATTGATCTACTTAATTTGTAAAATGATGGGACATGATAGGTGATTCAACCTTCTAACTACTCCATCCAATTATTTATTTTATTTTTATAATATTACATGTTATTAGGTGTTTAAAGTTAAAAATTCTACCATATATTTTTCTAAGTTTTAGTATTCTTAAAAAAAATCAAAATATATTTATTATTGTGGTTAGTTTATTTATAATTTCAAATTATCTAATACTAAAAGAGAAATTTATGTGGAAATCAAATTTTAACTAAATTTTGCAACATATTTTAGATAAATTAATCAAATTTAATAATTAAAATTAACTTCATGAAATAAAAAGAACTTTTCTTTTCATTTATAGGGTTAGCCTGCTAAGTGTTAACCTATCTTTCTATTATAACCTATTTTTATTTTTATTAGACTAATTACAATATGAACCAAATAAGATTGGACTCAGATATTTTATTTTGTCATGTATTAGAGAGAGAGAAAGATGAGAAATGTAAAGTGAGGTAGTTGAACTACCTCTATTCTTTATTATTTCCTTTTCTACAAAGGGTTGAACTCTGCATTGTGGAACGTGCATATATTTTCTTTTTCGTATAGATATATATTTTTTGATCTAGGACTATTTATAAAATTACATGTGTTGAAATTCATAACTATCAATATTAGATTTGATTAAGTGAAAAATATTAAAAAACCTTGACACTTTTTTATGTGATTATGGGTAATTGACTAATCTTTAATTTTCATCGATCTATATTTAATCATATATTTAAAACTTATTATTTATATGTTTACAACTATGAATATAATCAACTTAAAATCATGAAGTTTGTTTTCGAAGTGTTTCTTTTACAAAGGAATGAATAAGTTTCTTACTTTCTAACCCATTGGGCCATTGAATCTCCTTTACATTTCTAATTTTCTCACTTATTTCCACTTTTTCTCTTTTGTGGAAAGTATTATTATGGCAGTGAAGGGTCCAGTCAACGAAATAGTTGCCCATAAGTCAAAAGTGTCTCACTTATTATGTTTACCTAAATGTTTGTAAAGTTGATTTTTAATGAAAATAACTTTGGTTAAAATTAATTTTAATGTGAAGTAATGAAAAACTGCTTATCATTACTTCAATTCAAAAGTAATTTTGGACATAAATAAAATTTCATTGTGAAATTACATGTGATTAATAGATAATAACAAAAATATCGGGTTAAGCCATATGTTTCTAACAAATGAAATCTTCATAAAATTTTAATCAATAATAAAGGTTTTGTTTAAAAGAATATGGAGTTAACATTCTAATCCTATTGTAATTCATGTCAACATTTAAATGTCTTTAATTTAAATAAATTATGTTTTAACTGTATATATGTTAAAAAAAAAAAGAGTTATAGAAGCACGTAGGTTTGATAGGAAATATTATGCTTAACATAGTTTTGATTGCCTAATTCTTTCCAAACACACACATAGTTTAAGTATGTTAGATAATTTTTATAATTTTAAACTATTTTTCGTTTAACAGTGTTCACCTGTTACCGACACCTATCTTCAGTGACCGAAATACGCAGAAAGGAAAATCATACTCTAGTTTTTGAAATATAATATTATTTGAGTTCCTAATTTATAACATTAATTCAATACTGCCTTCTTTTCACAAAAGTAGAGTATTTTTCTTTTTTTTTTGAATTTATCAAAACGAATTAGTTTTAAAAAATTATAGAAATGGATAAATCGTGTTTGAAAAAGACTACTTCAAAATAATGCTTTCAAAACACAACTTATTTGTTAAAATAGAAGTCGTAGTTTTAAAAAACACTTTTTATTTTATATTTTAAAGAAGTCATATTTTAAACTTATTTTATCTTATTTTTTAGAAGTCTTGCTTTTTATTATTGTTTTCTGGTGATGGGTGTTTTCTTCTAGTGCTGGCTGCACTTGGTTTGTTTTTGGAGGTGAATGCTATGGTGTGTATGTAAAAACCATGAAAGATTGTTTTTCGATTGAATACGCGGTTTCTGCAGCTTGGATGGCAGTATCCTTGTACGAGAGTTCTATTTTTAAGATTTTGTGGCTTCATTTTTTTTTTTTTTTTTTCTGCTTCATTTGGTTGCCGCATTTTCTGTTTTAAATAAGCTAGTTTGACTGTAGTGTAGCTTTTGTTTTTTAACGTTTTGCTTTTGGAAAATGCTGGTGCAATTTGTTTTTTTGAAGCTACCTGTAGGTGCTACTTACTCTGCAGTGTTTATCGGGGTATAGTATAGTTTATTGTTTGGGTTGAGAGCTACATATAGTACCATGTTTTTCAATTTTTTGTTTTTTCATATAGTTACGCTGCAACTATTACAATTTTGTTGTATACGTTCAAAAACAACATATCATCTTGAATTGTGACTTCAAGGTTCAACCCGAGTTAAGCTTGGCAGTGGGAAATATTTATTACTTAATTACTCTTGGCAAGCAAGTATTACAAAACTTGAGCATGGGTCGTTAAACCTTACTTAACGCAATGAATTAAAGTAAAAAACATAGCAATAGATTAGTGATGTGGACCTAACCACAAGAGTGTCCCAGAATGGATTCGATTTACACAGAATTTTATTTTTTCAATGCATGATTGCATATATAATGCCTCAAATATGTAGATGCTTATCTTTATTCTTCTCAAAAACATTAACAAACTCGTGGGGCCATTCCAGACTATGCCGCTCTCTTTTATGGGATGAAGCAAAGTCGTCATTGTCAGATTTTTTGTATATGATAATGGTTGATGCTCATGAAATCAATAGAAAATGAAAAAGTTAATGTTTCTCATTGTCATAATTTGAATTAGAACATTCACCCAAATCAATGCCAATACTCTTCGTCTATATGACGTATGTCTTAGCTCAAGTATCCTTGTACAGTAACACCATTATGCCACAATAGCTCCATTATATATTCAGCATTGGTCACACTCTTCTTGCCACAAAACACACACAAAAACCATGGTGTCACCGATCTTACCCTTGTCACTTTTACTCCTCCTTCTATCCGTTTCATTGGCTAATTCAGCTTCATTTCAACAGAGTTTTGTCCAATGTCTCAACTTGAATTCGGACACACCATCTGCATTTGCTTCATCAATTTTCACTCCAAACAACCCTTCATTCACCACCATCCTTGATTCCACCGCACAGAATCTAAGGTATTTGGTGCCTTCAGCACCAAAACCTGTGTTTATATTCACACCCTACAGCGATTCCCAAGTCCAAGCAGCAGTAATTTGCTCCAAGAAACTTGGCATACACTTTATTGTGCGAAGTGGAGGCCATGACTATGAGGGAATCTCGTATGTTTCTGAAATTGAGAGCCCCTTCATAATTGTTGACTTGGTCAAGCTCCGCGGCATCAACGTTGATATCAAAAGCAACACTGCTTGGGTTCAAGCTGGTGCCACAACTGGTGAACTGTACTACAGAATATATGAGAAAAGTTCAGTTCATGGTTTTCCTGCAGGCCTTTGCACAAGCTTGGGTATTGGAGGGCACATTACAGGAGGAGCATATGGAACCATGATGAGAAAGTATGGCCTTGGGGTGGATAATGTCCTAGACGCTAAAATTGTTGATGCCAATGGCAGAATTCTTGACAGGGAAGCCATGGGGGAAGATCTATTTTGGGCAATAAGAGGAGGTGGAGGTGGAAGCTTTGGCATCCTCCTTTGGTGGAAGGTAAAGCTGGTTCCTGTGCCCCCAACTGTGACAGTTTTTACAGTTACCAAGAGCCTTGAGCAAGGAGCAACCAAGATTCTTCACAGATGGCAGGAAGTGGCTCCCTATATTGATGAAAACCTTTTCATCAGAGTCATCATTCAGCCATTCAGTGCTGGAAACAAGACCCAGAGAACTATCACAACTTCTTACAATGCTGTGTTCCTTGGTGGGGCGAGGAATCTCCTCCAAGTCATGAAGACAAGCTTCCCTGAGTTGGGTTTGACAAGAAAGGATTGCTTGGAAACTAGCTGGATCAAATCTGTGCTCTATATTGCAGGCTTTCCAAATGACACCCCTCCAGAAGTACTGCTTAAAGGAAAGTCAACATTCAAGAACTTCTTCAAGGCCAAATCAGATTTTGTGAGAGAACCAATACCAGAAACCGGGCTTGAAGGGTTGTGGCAAAGGTTGCTGATAGAAGATTCCCCCTTGATGATTTGGAACCCGTACGGTGGAAAGATGAGCCAGTTTTCAGAATCTGACACCCCATTTCCTCACAGAAACGGAACACTGTATAAAATTCAGTACCTGTCTGCGTGGCAAGAGGGAGACAAGAATGTTGCAAAACACATAGATTGGATTAGGAAACTTTACAACTACATGGGTCCTTATGTGTCCAACTTGCCAAGGGAAGCATATGTGAATTACAGGGATCTTGATTTGGGAGTAAACTCCAAGAATAGCACAAGCTACGTTCAGGCAAGTTCTTGGGGCTATAGGTATTTCAAGAACAACTTCAACAGGTTGGTAAAGATTAAGACCAAGGTGGATCCTGAAAACGTCTTCAGGCATGAGCAAAGTATCCCACCACTTCCTATCTAAACACAAAAGGCCAGGAATGTGAAAAAAGAGGCACTGTGATGCTACAATTACTAGACTGGTGTCTATAACTTTGTGAAAGGGTTAATAACTTAATATGCTAGTTTAGAGCAAGGAGTATACAATACAATTATATTAGTTACTTGGTTTTTGACTAAGTTAATGTTGTGAGAAACAGATTATGTACCTAAGGTTTTGTGTCTTTCTGATTTGTGTTTTTCAGAATATTATGTATGAGTGACTGAAGGGTTGTTTCCCATAAATATCTATTGTTTTGTGTTTTCTCTTCATTTTCTGAAAGTGACATCACTTTTCTTATTAGTGCTACAAGTCACAAATGAGGAACTTATGCTTAATGATAACTGGAACTGAAGCCAACTATGTTGCATTTCTTATGATGTTGAATCACTTAAAAATCTCATTTCACTGAATATTTGGCCTCGAATTTTAAAAGTATTGTAGTGGGAGCTTATTAGACCTGCAATATTTTTTACATTCTTTTTATCATAATCTTTTTTTTTTCTTTCTCCTTCAAATGCATCCCCTATTATCTCAAACTTCCCTTCTCACTCTTATTATCCTACCTATAGCAGGTTCACAGTTGAGAGAAAAAAATTGTAAAACTGTGTTGTAGAGAACCAATTTCCCTTTTACTCAGATATAGGTGTTTAAAGGAAAATTTATATTACATTACCGAACAATCCGAAGAGCACCTTGTAAAATTTTACAGTTACATTTTTACAATAACTAATCTAACCCAGGAAACAAAGTGTCTTATAATAATCACACATCTAAAAATAAAATTCAATTAAATTGATTTTAATAATGTATGGTTTTAAAATTGATTTTGAAATAAATATCTGCAAACAATCAATTAGAACAGGGTTATTGTTCTGTGGTTGTCACACAGTTGATTACGAGTTGGAATATGTAGAAACTACGAAGACTATAATTTAATCGTAAATAACCATGAATATAGTTCAATCAGAACCATGTGTTTAATATTTTACCTATAATGTAGAATTTTAATTTTATTGGCAACAATATGGTACGAGCACCACTCGTTAGATTAATTTTCTATAGATTAGCATTAATAAAATCATCAGGAATTATTTTTTAATATTAATAATGGTCGATAATTAGAAGTTTCAGAAAGCAACATATCTTAGTAATTCTTTGTAAGACTATGTTTCGAAAAAAATAATTTCATATGAAGAAAAAATAATAATAATATCATCCATCATTTTTAAACAATTCAAGTGTACATTTTTCAATACTTTTCTTTTTAGTCTATCACCATCACCACATATCATCTTAATTTTCATCTTGATCATCGTAATAACCACTATCATAAAAATTATTACAATTAACATTATGACTGACTATGAGTAATCCTGTTTACAACATAAATACACATTACTAGAAAAACACATATTTTTTATTCGTTTTTTAAAAAATATTTTTCTTAGAAAATAATTGTAAATTTATCTATGAATAATAATTTGTAAGAAATTGTTGATATTTTTCCCACAAAATTTGTCAGTTTTATTGCACCCATATTTATTATTTATTTATTTTTTCATTAGTGTTTGCATACTAGAAATAGCAAGAAAAGTTGCAGGTTCTTTTAAAAAAATTTAATGTCAATTTCTTGTAGAAAGAAATTAGCAGGTAAATTTTAACATTTTTTCTTGTTGAAAGTTGCACATTTAAAAAAAACAAGAAGATTTTATTAGTCTATTCTTAGAGTAGTATTATCCTTTTTCTACTTAATTCATAATTCCTTTCATTTTGAAGGGTTGTGCTGTCATTTTGAAGGGCTCAATCAAGATTTTTTTTGTACTTCAGCTCCTAATTTGTAAGCATCATTCTTCTCTCTTTATTTTTTCTTCCAATTTCCACTTGTTCACGCTTGGTCGTTCGATTTCTAGGATTCTGCTTTTCTGCTCCTAATTGGTATTTCATTGTGACATTTTAATTGATTAATCAAAAATGGGAATAGGTCATTTTTATAACTATTACTGTGTGGTTTCTATGCATGTTTTTATTTTGCATGTTTTGGGTGTTTTACTTTGAATGGTTACTGTTTGTGTGTGTAATAAATTATTTAATCTATTAAGTTTGGAAATCTTCAAATGGAATTCTCCTGGTGCACAAAAATGCGGACACTAGTTTTACCAAATTCTGATTTAGACGAGTTTACTTTATGAGCCTGTATGTTTTCTGGGGAAGAAAGGAAAACATGTTTACAATATGAGGAAAACATCAAGAATAAAATGTTAAAAATAAAAAAAAGGAAAATCATTATAACGTTTAAACTTTCTTTAAGTTTAAAAAGGGATTTGGAGTCAAATGTATATAATCAATTATATATATATATATATATATATATA
>Ga0209489_105430_pt1 | contig 22093 bp, 14 predicted proteins | sample SiratrowhiteBW_FD_187527 | JGI IMG/M metagenome (GOLD analysis project Ga0209489, IMG submission 187527) | Root nodule microbial communities of legume samples collected from California, USA - Siratro white BW (SPAdes) (version 2) | ecosystem: Host-associated > Plants > Roots > Nodule | place...
TATTTAGACAACCTTGGCTCATTTTTGTAGATTGTATTTTTATTTTCTTTTTTTCGAAAGAATAATTTTGGATTATAAATATTGTTTCTTAATCTTTCTTGTGTGAATCTTGTCCCTTTTTTTTTTCTAACTTATTGTTATTAAATATTTTAATGCAATTTAAAATTATTGAATTATATCTAGATTAACATTTTCTTTATTTATTTAAAGATGCTATTTAAAGATAATATATAATATCTTAAATATGTTATCAGTTATAATCAACGTATATTTTTTTGTAAATTGACACTAAAATTGTCGATAAAAAAAAGTATAAATTATAAGTTGCAAGTTATCAATTAAACTGTCTCACGATTTCTATAATAAATTAAGTGGATCTACTCACGAAATTCAAGGTGTCATATTTCAACTTGATATAAATAATAAAAAGATTATACAGAAATTAGAAAATATAAGCCTATAAATAACTTGTTTAAAAAACATACAAATTATGAACAAAAACTAATGAAAAAAATAAAAGAAACCAAGCAATGGACTTCAGCGAAGGACATTTCGGTCAATTAGGCAACACGTAAAGTGGAAAATATACAACGCAAGCACACGTGTTTAATGTTCATACGTCAGAGTAAATAACACGTGCTGCAAGGAGAACCACGTGTGCATCACGCGCCTTTTCTATGCGCGTAAAGATTTATTTCCCAGCATCACAAATTGAAGAACAGAACCCGGCAAAGGGTATCTCTGCTAACGTGAGCCTTGGGTGATAGCGTCCTAACGTGCACCCCAGCATTTATCATCTCTCCTGCTTAACCTATATTCTTCTCTTTCGCCCTGGTTCCGGTTCCCCTGACTCACCTTCGCACACCGTTGGTTCAATTGCAATCGTCGGAGACTCTTTCCCTCGCCGATCATCCATGGCTGACCGCATCTCTGCCACTCGCTTCCACCACATCTCTGCTGCACCTCCTCTTCAGATCTCCAAAGGTCCTTTTCCTTCACCTCTAATTTCCGTTTCTCCTAAACCCTAGAGATGTTCCCACACTTTCGCTATTTCTATTAGATTACGCCAAAATTTTGTTTCTGTGTTTTAGTTTAGGGTTTTGCTTCGTGGCTCGAGTGGTTCCCTCTTCTTATCTCGTTTGATCAATGTTTTACTTATTCATATTCAGTTCGGGGATGACATTGATGAATTGCTCTGCATTTTTCTTATTTCTTGTTCTTCTGTTATTCTTTTATTTAAAGTTTGAAAGCAGTGAAAAAACCGGACCTAATTATCGTCTGTGGTGTTGTTGTTTAGTTGTTCAGATTTTTCTGTGAACTTGAGGATTAGAAGTTTAGATTTTCGAATGGCATCGTGCATTTAGAAATAATGTTTTTATCCAGGGAAACTTTGTTTGATGATTTTTGAAATTCGACAATGATAGATTTTTTTTTTTTTACTGTATCTCTAAGTTATTTTTACCAAGATAGATAATACTACCATGTATGTGTGTGTTTGACACATTATAAACGCAAGTCTCACCATATTTTTTCTGGATAGTCACAGAAGCTGCTCTTTGTAGCTTTTGCTTGAACTTGGGTCTAGTCTTCCTGGATTGTTATAGTGTTGTCTTGTGATTATATTAGATTTGATATACTGAGGTATAGAGTTTGTCCACTCCATGGGAATTGATAATGAAGTACTGTGAGTTAGACGGTGCAGACCATCTATGTATAATTTCTGACACCGATTTTAGTTTCATTTTTTTATTGTTTGTAAATTTGTTTATCTTTGTCCCACTGCCCCGTCCCCATTCTTCGTTTTAAATTTATTTTATAGACTGACATTTTCTACAAGCACCAACTATTAATGTAGTCAGCATAATCAAACATGTAATGGATTTGTACTTTCAATCAGAATTTATATCACAAACATAGAAATTCATATATTCAATACTTTCGTATAATATTTATTCTATTGGTTTCTTCTTGCGTGAAATCAACAATGCATGTATTTGAATTCTTTTGTCAAACTTATCTTGTTTGTCTACATTTTTTCTTGGTCTGTCTGTTGGTGCTTTTTATCTATTTAATTATCAACTAAAAAGAACAACATGATAAAAAACATTTAATTGCGTAGCCAATTGCTGAAAGTGTTAAAATTTTCAATTCATTTTTAGTAAACATATTCTTTTTGCAGATTTCCATGGCCCTGACAATCCCATTCCACTTTCACCACAATGGCTTCTGCCAAAGCCTGGGGAGAGTAAACCTGCAATAGGAACTGTGGTGTGTAATGATTACTGCTGGTTTTTTGTCTGTTTGCACTGCTGTAAAATGTATATTTGCAAATCGCATTTTTGTGAACATATCAATCCATAAATAGTGAATAATTGCTTTAAAGTCAGCATCTCTTCTCTATTTCACATTACTCAGGAAAACCATGTGTTCTCAACTCCACCAAATGGCAATCGCTCAGAGACGGCTAAGACTTTTGGAAATAGAGAGGAAGTGAATGATGGCCATAAGCAAAAGGATGTCTTCCGGCCATCCATGCTTGACTCTGAAAATGGACGACGTGATCGTTGGCGTGATGAAGAGAGAGATACTAAGTCCTCTTCCTCTTTACTCAAGGATCGTTGGAGGAATGGAGACAAAGATCTAACTGACACTCGGAGAATGGACCGGTGGACTGAAAATCTCTCGACAAGGCACTTTGCAGAAGCACGTCATGGCACATCCGATAGATGGAATGATTTAGGCAACAAAGACACCAACTTTGAACAGCGGCGTGAGAGTAAGTGGAACACACGTTGGGGACCTGGTGATGACGAATCTGAAGGTCTTCGTGAAAAATGGAATGACCCTGGTAAAGATGGTGATCTGAATGTTGGCAAAAGTTTGTCTAACATATCCAATCTTGTTATGGATGATAAGGAAGGGGATCATTATCGACCATGGAGATCCAATGCCTCACAAAGCCGTGGACGGGTAGAGCCTACACACCACCAAAATGTGATGCCAAGCAAACAAGTGTCTGTATTGTCATCTGGGTGGGGCCGTGGGGAGGATACACCTCCAGTCATTGGTTTTGGGCGTGCCCGGTTTGGCTCTGGTGGTAACTCAATTAATAGCACATATATGCATGCTCAATACCCTGAAAATTTATTGGATAAAGTTGAAAGTGAGCATGGAGAAGCTCGTTTCTTTAGGTATAGCAGGACAAATTTGCTTGATGTGTACAGAGTTGCCAATATGCGTACAAATAGAAAACTAGTGGAATTTGTGCAGGTACCTTCTATTACACAGGACGAACCATTGGAGCCTCTAGGTTTTTGTGCACTAAATTCTGAGGAACTGGTAATTGCTGTCACTGTATTTTTTGTTCTGGATGTCACTGTTATCTCTAGTGGTTTATTAGATTGCTTTTCTGTTTGAACAGTCTGTGTTGAAGGATATTGAAAAAGGGGAAATAATCAGTAGCAGTGCTCCTCAGGTGCAAAAAGATGGATGGAACTCGACAGAATTTACACATTCAAGAAGAATGAAGCTTGTAAATGCTCCTTTACAAGGTATATTAAGCGTATAAGCTTACAATAGTGTCAAAGGGCGTCAGCTTCTTTAGAATCTGATTGTTTTGGCAGGGAGTTTCCATTTGAAAGTGGTCCCATGAATTTCTCAAAAGGCTTCTCAAATAAAAAGCAAGAACACATTTTTAGCTGTCTAATAATAATGGAAACAATAAGGATCTTAATACATCATCGAAGTGGTTGGGAAATGTAGATTATTAATGTAAAACTAAATGAAACCTTGGGAATTTTGTATTTTTGTTACCAACATACACCAATCATGATGTTAGATTTGTTTCTATCTGGATTTTGATTGTGATCTTTATATTGTCTTTAGTTGCAGTGTAAATTTTTTGGAGTCTGTATACTTTGATTTTAATAGAAAATTAATGGGGTTTATATGTTTCCATGGTTGGACTATCTCTTCATTAGTGGTTCTTGCTTGCCCTTTACTTACCTCCAATTATTACATATTGACTACCTACATCTCTTATTTGATTTCAGCTTTCATGTGTAACCAGACTAATTTTCTCCCAATTTAAATGCACTATACTTTGCTACGTTAAACAGCTAGGAAGGATGGGTTTTTCTTTGTCTCAAGGAGTTCTTATGCTTTATCTTTTCAGATAGAGTCGAACATAATGGTTCTTACAGAATGGCAGATGAGGTTCCTAGTAATAGAGAATCAACCTATGAAGAAAGTAATTCTGTTCATCCTGGTGCTACATGGCGTGGGACACCACTAGGTGAACATGCAGGCATAGTGGTGCATGAAAGCAGAGATGTGTCCAGTGATGTTAAATCAAGAAACCCAGATATGAGCTGGTCACACCAACCGAAAGACACACAGGTTCAGTGGGAGCATAATTTGGATTATTTATCTGAAACCAGAGCTGTGGCTAAGTGGCAATCTAGTGGAGATCCCATTAAAAGGCAGCTATCTGGCATTTTGGATAGTGAATTTGAATCCAGGAGAGTTCAACAAAATTGTCCAGATGATTTATCACTCTTTTATAAAGATCCTCAGGGTCACATTCAGGGCCCATTTAAAGGAATCGATATTATTAGTTGGTTTGAGGCTGGTTACTTTGGTATAGATTTACCTGTTCGTCTGGAAAATGCAGCATCCGACTCACCATGGTTGCAACTTGGTGATGCCATGCCCCACTTACGAGCCAAGGCCCAGCCACCACCTGGATTTTCTGCAGCAAAACCTGACTCTACAGAGGCACTTGGTTGGCAAAATTGCAGTACCTTTGGAAACATGCATACCGGTTTAAATGAGGTTGAGAGACTGAGAAATGATTCTATGCATAGGAATTCTGCCACAGAAACTGAAAATAGGTTTTTGGAGTCACTAATGTCCGGTGGCAAGAGCAGTTCCCCACTTGATAGTCTCACATTATCAGAAGGTTAACGATGTTATATTTTTTGTTTTCTATTCTTATTTGTACATATTAATGCACTGCCATGCATTATCATTCCTCTTCATAATATCTTTATATGCTGGATTATGTTTTGAGATAGTTTGGTCTAATCATGATATGTATTTATAGGTTTACAAGGGTTTCTCTGTAATAATTCTGATAATTTGGTTCCATCCGGAGTAGACAGTGGGAACAACCTTTACTTGCTGGCCAAGAAGATGGCACTTGAACGGCAAAGATCCTTGCCAACTCATCCTTATCCATACTGGCCAGGGAGGGATGCAGCACCCGTTCCACCAAAATCAGACATTTTTCCAAATGCACCACCACATTCAAATATCTTGTCTTCATTGAGTGACAATCCTCGTCATCTTCAGCCGCAAAATTCTGAATTGAACTCAATAATTCAAGGATTATCTGACAGGTCGTCCACAGGCTTAAATAGCGGTATTGCTGGATGGCCAAATTTTCCATTGCAAGGTGGATTGGATCCCCTTCAGAATAAGACTGACTTTCATCATGATCAAAATTATGTTCAAATGCCATTTGGAATTCAACAACAAAGGTTACAAACACCGAACCAGTTGCCCTTAAACAACTTAATTGCTCAAACTTCAGATATTCCATCCAGTATTTTGATGGCAGAGAAGTTGCTTTCTGCTGGCTTATCCCAAGATCCCCAAATGTTGAATATGTTGCAGCAGCAACACCTGCTGCAGTTGCATTCTCAGGCAGCTGCTTTTTCACAACCGATACCTTACTTGGATAAACTTCTATTGCTGAAGCAGCAACAGCAACATGAGGAGCAACAGCTGTTATTGCGCCAACAACTGCTATCTCAAGTGCTGCAAGAGCATCAGTCTAAACAGCGCTTTGGTGATTTATCTTATCAACAGTTGCCTGGAGGTGGAATACCACTGGGGAATTTGCATGTGAATCTTTCTCAAATTCAACCTCCAAAAGAGATTTTTTCTACGAGTTCTCAGACAGCGATTCCTGGTGTGCATAGCGAGCTTACCACTTCTTTGAATTTACCTCTGCAAGTAAGTCAGGACACTAGCTATAATATAAGCAGTGAATCTTCTGGCCATCTGCCTGACCAATTATTTGAGAATATTAGTCATCAAAAAAGCTGGAGTGCTACACTTCCTGTGCAAATTAATGACAAGCACCAGAGTGTAACATTGCCTGCATCAGCTTCTTTTGAAGACTCGTTATGGAGTCAGCATAATATAGCTAAAGGGGAGCCCGACATTGCCCAGAAACCTCTTTCTTTTTCTGACTATACTGCTAAAACCATGGAGCAAATGCCGGACAATACTTGTCCTGCTGATGATACTCAGGTGAGTGCAACTTCTGTGTCTGGTGAGAGTTCTCGACCAGTACAGTGTGTTGCACCTTTTGATCCTGTGTCTTCATCTGGATCTTGTGGTACTGAGTTACCAGTATCAAGTCACGTGGGTATAGATGTGGAGATTAAATCAGGTAGTCTTGAAGAGCAGCAGGGTGGAAGAGAGAGCTTAAATACTGAATCCTCGGTGGTGGATGCAAGAGGTGTTGAAGCACGGGAAACCAAAAGGACTACTGAGAAGAAATCTAAGAAGCAAAAATCTTCAAAATCTCAGTCTTGTGATCAGGCAAAGGGATTGCAAAAAAATGTGACTTTGCAGCAGTCAAAGAAATCAGAATCTGAGAAGCCAAATTATGGTGAAAAAAAATTGGGAGAAACCAACAAGGGTGAACCAGCTGATGAGACATATCTGCAACAAACAAGGGGTAAGGGTAAACAATGTGCAACTGCTGCTGCAGAAACAGATAATCATCAAGAAGTTAATGGTCTCCCTACTAATATTCCAGGAGACATCACTGAAACATTTATTGAGAATGAGCAGAAGGCAGTCAGTTCTATTTCCACCAAGAATAGTGAATTACCTTCAGGGAGAGCTTGGAAACCTGCTCCTGGTTTCAAGGCAAAATCTCTCTTAGAAATCCAACTGGAAGAACAAAAAAGGGCACAGCTAGAAATGCTTGTGTCTGAGGTTGCTACCCCTGTCAATTCCATGAGTTCAACAACTCCCTGGGTTGGAGTTGTGGCCAATCCGGACTCTGTGAAGGTGTCTAGTGATAGTCACAGAGAAGCAGATGATGCTGAATATCTGGCTAAATCTGAAAAATCTCAAAATAGTAAAACCAAGAAAAGCCCATTACATGATCTATTGGCAGAAGATGTACCAAAATATAGTGAAAGAGATGGCAAGGTTCCAGACAGCTTGATCCCCTCACAAAATATAGTTGTTCATTCTCATTCAGAACCAATAGATGAAGGAGACTTCATTGAAGCTAAAGACACCAAGAGAAACCGGAAAAAGTCTGCAAAGTTGAAGGGTTCAGGGGCTAAGGTTTCAATTCCTGTTGCTTCTAGCGAAATGCCCGTAAGTTCAAGTCACATTGAAAAGGTTGGAAGCTCCCATTCTGTTCAATTGGAGAAAGAACAACTGCCTTCTATCCCTTCAGGACCCTCTCTCGGAGATTTTGTTCTTTGGAAAGGAGAGCCAACAAGCCCATCTCCTCCTCCAGCCTGGACTACTGATTCTGGTAAGATTCCTAAACCAACATCATTAAGGGACATTCAGAAGGAGCAGGAGAAGAAGTCTGCTGCAGTTCTCTCAAACCAACTGCCTACCCCTCAGAAATCACAGCCTGCCCAAGTTGCTCGGAGTAGCAGTTCTTCATGGCCAATTTCAACTTCATCTCCACCAAAAAATGCACCTTCTAGCCTGATAAACTCCCAAACTTCTGTTTCAAAATATAGAGGGGATGATGAACTGTTTTGGGGTCCAGTTGAGCAATCTAAGCAAGAAAATAAGCAGTATGACCTCCGTCTCTTCATTGTGCCTATTGCTTCTACTCATTAATATATTGGCTTGATTAATCTTATTTCCTACAATAATACTTTACTGACATTGTTAGTTTTGGTATCTGTTAAATATATATTGTTCTACATCACAATCAGGTAGCAAAGTGCGGGTGGGGTGTAAGAAAAGAAAGCTATTGTGGATAAACAATGAAATTTCAGTTTTTAGTATTAAATTAACGTTTAGTGGCCTCAGGGCGTTGAATAGTAGTACTAGAACTTAAAAACAGAATATAGGTAACAAGTCATAATTGCGGCTGATTTAAGATTTGGGACAAACAACCTCACATTATCTTTATATTAGAACCGCTGTTGCATTTACGAGTAATTTATGCTGCAGTAAGTGTCCGACTTATTGTTTCCTTTATAATCTTGTTTTTATGGATAAGTTGACTGTTATATTCATTGTAAGCAGGTCAGGCTTCTCTCAGCTTGCTAGCCAGGGGAGCTGGGGTTCTAAAAATTTCCCCATGAAAGGTAATTCACCTGGATTATTGAGTCGACAAAAATCTGGGAGTGGCAAACCAGCCGAGCGATCTCTATCGTCATCACCTGCCTCTTCTCAATCGCTGCTAAAACTGAAAAAGGATGCCATGACTAAGAATTCTGGTGACATTTTCTTATTCTCTACTTTAACACTGTTAATTCCAATTTTCACCTGCTTTTGGCAATTCTATCGGATTTAGCCTCAGTATATATAACTCTACTCTTGATGGTAGTTTAAATATTGAGTTACTTTTTTTCTTCTTTTTTTTTTTTGTCAGAAGCCACGGATTTCAGAGTTTGGTGTGAGAGTGAATGTGTCAGGCTTATTGGGACAAAAGGTATTTACGGTTTCAGATTTGTTTTCCATGCTATGGTTTGATGGTTTAATTGTGATCTAGTAGATTGATTTAAGAATGCTAAAGAAAAGTCTATTTCACCAAATGGTTATTGTCCCCAAAGAACAGTTCAATGCTTGTCTGAATGGAATCAGGCATTGAGTGGTTATATTATCTTGAATTTCTATTTAATGTTATTTGACTAATTTGGATTGCAGATACAAGTTTCCTTCAGTTTTGCTTGAAGCAGTCCAGATCTGAAGCAGAGATTATTCTCACGGAAAACCTGGGATCATATGACCCTGATCATGAATTCATTGATAAATTCCTTAATTACATGGACTTGCTACCATCAGATGTTTTAGAAATAGCTTTTCAAACTCGGAATGATCAGAAAGTTGATGGATCTGAAAATTCAGTTGTACAAGATATAGGTTACACTGACGGATCCTTCTCAAAAGGTGGAAAGAAGAAAGGTAAGAAAGGAAAAAAGGTCAGCCCTTCAGTTTTGGGATTCAATGTCGTGAGTAACCGGATCATGATGGGTGAGATTCAGGCGGTAGATGACTAATATTAACACAGGTTATTGCGGAACGTGTAAATATGTTTTGGCCGTATTTTGTATTTTGTAAATGGTGTTTTTTTACAGTAACAGTAGCAGCATCAATTGGATCTGCTCAAGCAATTTTGTCATCTTAATGTAGAAAATTTTGGCGTTTGAAAGATCGTGCTGACAAACATATTCTTGGCAGCCTTAACTGGATTCAATTAATTTCCTGTTCATTATCTTCTATACAAACAAGCTAATTTATTCAAGGGCTGAACATGTGAGTGCCTGGTGTTCTGTTTCTATTTCTTGATTCTATTTTTAAGGCTTAATTAAATATTGTCTTTTAGCTATTCAGTTTGATTTTTTGTAATTTAAAAAGTTTGATTTAAACAGTTATGTTTTTAAAATTAATTGTGTGATTTCAATATCAGTAATTATGTAGGTTGAAAAGTTAGCACGCTTGTTTAGAGTAATGGTTGGAATCACAATTGCTCAAACTTACAGCATTATGGGGGCAAACAATGGTTGATAAACAGTTAGTTCCAGTAGAAAGTTATTGCAATCAAGTTTAATCGTTGATAGTGCGTAAACATAAATAAGAAAATGAAGTGAAAGAGGCCATCTGAGGAACCAGCCAAGGGTAAACAAATATATATATATATATATATATATATATATATATATATATATATATATATATATATATATATATATATAGACACACACACACATGACACTTAGAAACGGAAAGAAAACAGCAGAACTACAAAATAAGGTAACAACAACTAAAGTTAAGGAAACAGAACAAGTAGGAGCTAAAGATAAGCAAGTATATGACACCGTTATAAATGCTAATTAGTTAGAAACTAATTTGACTACGTGTATTAGTACTTGCTGCTCCTATGCGCTCCGCCTCACTCTGAGTGAGACCAGCCCAAAACTACAATGGTCGTTGCATTGCATACAACCAGAAAGAAGGATTCTAGTTATTTGTCATTGCTCTATTCTCTGCTTGCTTCATTTTTCTTGACCCCGTTATGCTCTGCACATGCCAATCATGAAAAGTAAAAACATACACTTTTTTTCTCTTAATAATTGGGCCAATCAAAACACTTATTTAAACTTTAAAACCCAGCTTCTAATACGAAGTGCAGTATACTATCATTGTGTTATAATTGTAGTTAACACGAAATTTGAATTTCTTTCCGTACAACCTTCACGCAATAGTTTGATAAAAGATGAATTATACAGGTTCAAGTACAATACATGGAAGCAGAAGAGAAATGCGATGACATTCGGTCAGTTAGCATAAGCTTTTTCAAAAAGATTTCTTGAAAAAAGAAAAACAAGAATAAAAAGTTAAATAATTTTTTCTATAGATTAAAACTAATTTCTGCAAATTAGTTTATCAATTAGCTAATTAGTTTGTTTAAACATGCTTATTGTCTTTTAAGTATCAATTTTTCTTTACATTTACATTCTTAATGAAGAAAAAAAAAACGATCCTAAGTGTTAGTTCGTACTAACCGGGTGCGATTGAAGAGGAAGAGATCGCAGGAGAGACATCTTGGCAATTTCCGAAACGGCACCGTCTCGTACTCCACGAACATCACTCGCCAATTCCTCGTAAGCTGCTTCGAAGGCTTCCCACCAAAACTTGGGTATTCCAATGGAGTTTGTGCGACTGCGACTGTACACATCCCACATCTGTCTCACCACCTTCTCTCTCTCCTCCACCTCCTAATTTCAACCAAACACAACAAATTATATCACAAATTACTCCATACTTTAAAACCTTTACATCTTCATCATCTCAACTAATTTTCGTCGTTTTAGTTTTTCGATTAAACAGCAAAAATTAATAATAAATTTACGTCATATAAAAATTAGTTTTACTGTTAGAGACATGAAAGAAATTGCGTTTTGTAGTGTACGTACGAGCACGTCGAGATCTTGAATAATGGTAGAATCGAAATCACCGTTGTTGGTCGTGCACCATTTGAGAGTGACGGAACCAGCGAACATGTACCATAGAGCAACGAGGATAACCACTGCTAAGACCCAAAATAAGAAGTTCCTCTTACGGTTGCTGTTTCCAGAACCATTATCATGGCTCCCTCTCTTTGTCATGTTTTTTTGTTCTGGTTAAGATGTGATGGGTAGATACTACTGCACTTTATATTTGTGTGAGAATTGAAGGGGCTTTGGCACCAAAACCCAAGTGGGTAATGGTGGGTAAGGTGTTGACTCTAGGATTTTTATTTTTTTTTTCAAAATTATCTTAAAGATATATAACTATTCTTTTTATTCTCAAATAAAAGTTACATGAAAATAAAAATAAGATAAATATTAAATTTTTAACTCAATTAAATAAAATAATATGATTCCGTTAAAAATCACGTTACATGTGGGCTTTCTTTCTTCTCCATTTTGACTATATAATATTGTATTTGGTAGAAGGAAGGTATGATTCCATTACATAAGGAATGGTTCATTCATCATGTCGTATTCGCCAACCATGGTATCAATTGGTGAGTTAGTTTATTCACACTTTGACATTTACATTTATAAAAAATAAATAAATAGAAGAACGTACATCCTTTAAAAAAAATAATGCTGCACATTATATAAAAAAGTAAGTTTTCTAAGACTCGATGCTTTAAATGATTAAGACTTTAACGCGTTGAATAATTTTGTATAGACAAATAAAGTTTAATTATTATACATTGTTACTATAAATTTTAAATAATTAATTAAAAATAACGAGATCAAATTTTAATTGATTTGAGATAAAGAACAGAATAAGAAATAATTTAAAGATGAATAAAAAAAATAGTTTTATAATATTGTCTTTGTATTTGGTATTAAATTTGTTATTATTAATTTTTTAGAACTGACCACTTACTGAATAGTGACCTTAACACCACAGCCATATAATAACTATCCGGTAAAAACTAAAAGCATAGGACAAAGCATTGATGTTTACTTCTCAGAAGAAGCAAATGTTAAAATCATAGAAAAGGTCCACACACATATATAAAGGAACTACAGTGAATATGACAAGAAATGTGACAAAACAAAGATGCCACTTTCCAGACTTAATATGTAAACTTAGACAATCTGACAATCACCCATGCCGCACCCACCCTTTTATGTCATTTTTATTTTTGAAAATGTAGGAAAAGTAAGAATGAGGAATTTTTTTATTTTTATTTTCCTCCCAGATAAAGAGGTCTTTACTACCACTACAATTTGAAAATGTGGCATGTTCACACCAATAAAATCTTGCCCAATTAAGGACAGTGCACCACCAGGAGAAGTACTAAAAAAATGAAGGTGGGAGATATTATCAGCTGCAACTTCATGTTTCTCTAATCCCAATACATAATCCTTCGTTACCAACATGTATTAATTAATGGCTAATGCTAGAAGAACTAACTAAATACAATTAATCTTACAAGATTCCCTTCCTCAAAAGGACATGTCGTTTTGAACTGCCAAAGAGATCCGGAAATAGACCCTAAAAACATAATTATAATTTTGCAACGAGTTATCAATACCTTTTTCCAAAGATAGACATCTAGGTTAAAATTCTAGACTCTAATTCAAAGGTTTTGTTTTTTAAGTTTTTCTTAATAGACTATAGTTACGATTCATTTTTTTAAATGATTTTCGTTGTCCTTTCTCATTGGTCTGAACCTTCTCTTAAATAAAGTTTTAGATATGTCTAAGTTAGATTGAGATTATACTATTAATAATTTCTATTTTCATTAGCTGTTTATAAAAGCTTTGCCTTTTTCATCTGAATAAACTATCAGTTCGTTCTTTGATTGAATAGAAACCCTCAAAATAGTTGTAATCAAATCACAATTTCTAAACAAAACTGTGAGTCCAACAGAACATTTTCCAAAGGACATGCATTTATCTGTCACCCAAAAAATCCCAGTTCAAAAAGATTGAATCACTTCCAAGTTGTAGTATTTACACTTCCTAGAAAAGTCGAGGGAGCAGAGATAACGACAATAACCGAAGCAAAACCCTATCCCATTCCCTCTGCACCTTCGTGTTGCTCTTTCTCTCCATCAGAGGGAGGGAGAAAGCAATTCATGGACAACCCAACAACATTAAAGTCAACCTCTTCAATCGTCCACGTTTCCTCAATCATACGTTTGTGATTCTGCTCCGCACCGTACCTATTAAGCGTGGCAATTGTTGTCCCACCGTGCGCTATGTTAATGCCATCTATGTATCTATAATCTTCGATCAAGGACTCGATGCTAGTTTCCCAGAACACGTACTCTTTGCCTTTCACAGCCTTCATTTTCACCAACTTAGTGTCCTCAAATTTCACGAGCAGCCCTGTCCGCTGGCTAAAGTAGCCCGCTATCGTGTGCATCACAATCTCAGTGTTGGACGTGCTTTGTGGTTGAAGAATTTGCTGAGCCGTATGCAACTTCAGCATGAAACAAACCTCGTTGTTAATGATGTTCTCTCCCACACATTCTGCGTCTAGGAACAAGTTTGCCACGCTCCTTGGGTCCAAACCCTAACGATAATAATAACACGTGATGAGTCTGACCCATGAAAAAAAATCAATCCTTCATGCATGTTTATGATATATTACGTATTTTAACCTAATTTTACACAACTCAATCTTAAATTCAGTTGTTAATACCGAATGTTATATATTACCTGGAAGAAGCGGCGAAGTGGTCTTGGAGGGCCTTTGTTTGCATGAAAGGGTTGAGAAGAAGTGTGGTTCCAAGCTATCTTACCGTCACATCCTGCACTCACCTTGTAACCGGAAACAACCAATTCCAAGCACCACAAATCTGGATTCTTCTGCCATAACACAAAGCCTCCAACTTCAGGTTTCCCTCTTGCTTCAACGTCGCCGTCAAACTCACCTTGTCGCATTTCAGACCCACAGATTTTCACTCGTCCAATTGCATACATACTTTCCAGTGAATTCAACGCCGCCACTCCTCCCGTCGCCGCCACGTACTGCTGAACTATGTACTTTGCAGTCGAATCTTGCTGCATCCATCATCAATGCATGCATCCCCATCTCATTTATATTATATAACCATATGCATCACAAATTAGGTTTTTTTACGGAAATTATGCAATTCTAAGTACATTTTGGAAAAACTAACCTTTTACGATTTTTATATTTTATTTCTTTAGAATTGTGCTTTTTTTAATTTTCTAAAATCATGAGTTTTAAAAATTGAATGGATAATTGGTGATTAGGTCTTACAATGGAACAATCTTTAAGGGGGCGAGTCAAAGCATGGTCTGATGAAAGCTGAACAGGGATAACGGGTGCACCCACAAGCTTAAGCAGCACCAAGAATTCGTTGTTCAATGATGACTTGTCAGCAAATTGAGCATTCATGAGAGTTCGGAGGTTCTGCCACCGATTGAAGCCGTTGGTGCCCATGCTGCTCAACATCTCATCAGGAATTGGCACCTCAAGCACGGTCTCCAACCCATCTTCCTTGTCAAAATTAGGACACATCGTCCTCATGATGCAATTTGGAAGGAAACAATGTATGTTAATGACTAAAGGGATTTGTTTGTGTTTCTAAATAATGATGAAGAAGGAAGGGTAGGAGTCCTTAATTTTGAGGGCTAGCAAAAACAGAGGGCCCCTTCCTCCTTCTGGGTAGAGGGCACCCCTGTGCCTGGTGAGGCTTTGGGTGAATTTGCTGAAACTACCAAATGATTGATTTTGGGTATGGAATTGTGAAATGTGAGAGGGGAAGCAAAACACAAAACGGCACCAGATCTTCCCGTTTTCTGTCCTACGCCGTTCCATGCCCGTAGGGGTAGCTAAGTGCCAGGTGTCTATGCCTTTGGCGTCGTATATATCTACCTTTCTTTTCTTTTCTTTTTCTTCTCTTCTTCTCTACGGAAATTTAGCATACAAAAAGGGACGTGTCTTCTTTCTTTACATTATTTTTTCTATTTTCCAGGTGCCTAATTGTATATTTTAAAATAATATGAAAAGTACTACAATTTCTAATATATTTCAAGATTAAAAAACGTTTTTTAAATTAAAAATAATATGGGAAGTGAGGGTTAAAATTGATTTTTGATGTTTTAATTTAAGTTTATTTTATTATCCACTTTATAAATTTTAAATTTAACTTCTCGTTTCTCTTAATTCCAACATGTTTGGCAAAAATGGTGATGAGAGTATCACTGGAATTAGTTAATTAATAGCCATTATTGTGATTCTTTATTTTCGTGTGGTTATTTATATAGTTTGATTTAAATATAAAGTTAAAATTATAAACTCTAGGACTATTTTTATCAATTCAAAATTTTATGGAGGTATCAATATTGGAGAATATTTTTCTGAGTTTTGTTGCCTCTTTCTCTTCCAGAGGAAGATTTTATGAAGGTTTCGACCCTTCCTCCTCTTGTTGAGAGTTGTTATATATAGAGACTTTTCTAGTAATTGTTGTTGAATCCATTATCATCCCAAGCAAAACCCCTGAAAAGGTAAAAAATGTAAAGTATCTAAGAAGGTATGGCACAAGCTAAATGAAGTACTCTCAATGGGAGACGAAAAGAGAAGTTTTCCCTCATCTGGAGTTTTAAATACCACTGGTACTCAGTGAGGTTGATAAACATCCCTCTCAGTATAGTCCAAGGGATTAGTTGAAGAAGACTCAACTTAGCCCTCAACATTTGTCATAATAAAAGAATTATTGACCTTTTTGTCTTAATATTTGTTATTTTTATTTGTCATGGGTTTTAATGGTTGTGCTATCGAGTGTGTGCAACTGTCTTCTACCTTGTTTGTTGTGAGTGTGTGTTTCATGGGCTTGAGTAGGACGGGATTAACATGCATTAAAAGAAAAACGAGTCTTCCATAAAAATAAAAAAACGTGAATTTATGGAGAAGGATGATACTACAGTGTTAGTAAACCTTAATATGATACTCATGGTTTTCTTCTACTTGAACATATATTTAAGAGAAGGAAGTTATTGTGGCTAGTGTCTTTTCTTTAGATATACTTTCAGGTTTTCGAACTTTATTTCAATGCACTTTGTCGCATTAAATAGGGATACGATTTTCACTTTCACTTTCACAGTGTTTCATATTATATATATATATATATATATATATATATATACAAAATATATTTTATATAAATTAAATGTTTTATTTACGAAATAATTTACAATATCAACCTATAATTTACACTATCTTTACTCATTGCATGATTTACAAGTGTATTAAATATAGTTTCTCGTAGTATCTTATGTGAACTATGAAAATTATTACTAATAAAAAATAGTATATTAAAATTTTAAAACTAAAAAAACAAAATCATCTTTTTCTCGAAAAACTACGTAACTTTAATTTTTATTGTAAATAAAAATATGTAAGAATAAGGTTAATTATTCTGGGACTCAAATAAATAATTTCATAAATTTTTATAAAAATACAAGTAATTTAAAATAGTTTTTATAATTTGATTTTTGGAGGAAAATAAATATTTTAAAAAATACATTAATTTTACATATTTAATTGAGGTAATTGTTGACGGAAGTTGCATGATACTAATACTTTCCTATACATAATTGATTCTCAAACTCAACTTTGATTTCGAATACCATTATTCTTTTTTATATACTTTCCCATGGTGATCCAATTGCGAAGTATAATAATAAAATAACTTCTACATCCGATAATTGATATTTCCTTACCATTCCTTTTATACTAAGGATTCAATGTTTCGATTTTTGGGTAAAATTGTTTTAATGTTGTGTGTTTACACTTTGTTCATAATCTTGTACACGTATATGGGAAAAGACTTTTATCTTATGCAACTTTGTGTGAAGATCAGATTCAAGCATTAAAAAAAATCCACTAATAGATTTTCATTGGCTCTTGAAGAACAAAATTAATGTGGACACTTCTTTTGTTGGGTGTCACATGATCATAGGACACCATAACCAAATATTTTTATGGAAGAGTGGAGTGTTATTAGATGAGTTGTGAAAAGAACAATGTTTTCTTTTTGAGCTACTAGACTCAAGGTTGTTGAGCTCTCAGTCAAGTTTGAAATATCAAATAAAGATTTATATAAAAAGGACTCTTTGATACTGAAATTAATAATAATAGCTTGGAATAATGATAATTGGTATAAAAGAATTAAATATCTACTGCCCTTGATTGTAGTGTGTATTTATTGGTTTTTAAGTATGTGGGTTGTGAAACTAAAAGAAAATATATATTTAGTTGTATTTTTGGCAAATAAATACGTTAATAATGTCTTTTAATTTTAAATCTAATAGTCAAGTGAGAGATCATTTAGTATTGAAGTACTACATTTAACCTCAACCATTCACATATATTCTAAATTTAAGTATATTTGTTAAGGGATTTTTAGCAAGTATACTGAGTCCTTAAAGTAATATAGTAAATAAGATGAGTAATATAATAAATAAGATGAGTATTTTTCCATAGAAAACCGAATTTGATTGAAAACCAATTATATATCAATAGATAGTGAATAAAAGCAATTAACAATAATAAGTTTTAATGAGTTTGTTTAACAATTTAAAGAAAATCTAACAGAAAATAGTTAAAAGAGATGAAATTAATAAACAGCTTGGGATTGAATTGTAATTGACTCTTCTTCCTATACACTCATAATTAAATTACCCTGCAAATCAAAATTTTTTCAACTTGATTCCTCTTGAAATTCATAAATTAAAATATCTAGCTCTATTCCTAGTTACTAGATTAAATTAATCAGCATTAAAAGCAGCATTTGCAATGAACAGTCATTGCGTTACATTTTATTCCTGAACAGTCATTACCTACACTTCATTCATTCCTGAACGTATACATGTGATGAGTTGCAATGAACAGTCATTGTTTAATATGAGATATACATATGCTAAACAAAACGTTAACAGAAGTAATTAAATTGAATGACATAAAAATAATATTAAGAGTGCATATGTTTACATTCAATCCCTCCCAAGAAGAAAAGAAATTAGCTACACATGATAGCCATGAAAATACAATGGAAAAGGAAAAAGGAAAAGTCTTCACAAAAGTGTTTCAAAAAATCTTCCAAAAGATGATGATCCCCTTTAGCCTAGCCTCTCTTTTATAAAAGATCCCTATTGTTTGTTACAGAGTGACCGTTATTTCGAACTTCACACCTCCAGTGACGTTGATGCTTTCGTTCAGAGCTTCTTTCTTTCTAATTTAAGTGAGTTTTAGCTCGAGCTCCCCCTTTAGCGTAAGCAAGCAGTCACTTGAAATGAGCTCCCCTCTAGCCTAAGCAGTCACTTGAAATGAGCTCCCCTCTAGCCTAAGCAGTCACTTGAAATGAGCTCCCCTCTAGCCTAAGCAGTCACTTGAAATATGTTTTTCTGCTCCTTTCCTTAATTTCAGCATTTCTCATCCTCTCTTCTTTCCTCTCTTCTTCCGAATCTTACCTAAATGAATTAAATAGAAAAATAAACAATAAAATCTATAACTAAACAAAATCTATAAAATTCCTATAATTAAAACAGAATTAATGCTAAAAATTCTATAATTTTATACCTAATTATCCAACAATTAACAGTTATCAATATTGAAGATAGTAGGTAGAATAATATAATAAAAAGAAACGATGGAATATTAACCTTGTCAAAGGAAATAAATCCTATTAGGTGGGTGGAAAACATTGGATTAAACATATGAAATGATATCATTTATGCTATGGTTTAAACAAGGCATGACTTGAATCTTTGATTTGGTACAGGAATGTAGGGTTTTTGGTTGAAGACCCAACGCTTGCATGCATGGCAGCGTTAAAAGCTCTCGCAGAAGCAGCACGATTCATTAATTTCTGAAGTGCTGAAGTCGAGGTCAAGTTTAACATTAACCAAATTATACCATATTATTATTGAATTGTACGTATTGATAAAAGAAGAAGTGTATAAGAAATATTCAACTACAAGATGTGGATAAGAACACGAACTACGCAAACGCCGAAGGCTACGTCAGGTGGATTTTGCGCTTGTTTTGAAGTGAGTGGCAGTTGGGTGTTAAGAGGATATCACGACAAATAATTGTTTTTATTTTTATTTTCAATTGATTGTTTCAAAAAATATGTAATATAATTTATTAAGCATTTCTATCCTATACGTTAAGAAAAACTAAAAATATAACGTGTGTGATGACGCAAAAAGAAGTGTGGGCTGAGTCATAATATAAGCAAGAGCGTGGAAAGGCATGAAAGTTGAATGTTGTTCGGAAATGGTTGTCCATTTGTGCACTTAAGAGGTGTGTATGGTGCCAAAATATATGGCCATTGCAGTGTGGTTTAAACTTTTCAGAAAGGTTGAAAAAGATGGATCATTCTTTTGCGGTTGGGTATATGCTGTGTTGAAATCGTCAACGCATTGCTGGACACACATTGCTTTCCATCAACTTTGGAGAAAAACAAGGATTTGTGGACAATTTACTCACATTTAGATAAAATTTTCATAAATATAATTTATACAAAGAAAGCAAATAATTAAATTTCTACCATGCATCCATGACTCAAAAGCAACTTATATTATCTTTAATTTTCATTAATAAATAAATCTTTTGTATAACTGGCTGAGACATATAAATTTGTTTCCTGATATAAGAGGACTTTCTTTTTTTTGCTTTTTTTCCATAATACAAAAGCAAAAAATGAACGGAAAACTTGATTAAACCTGGATTCATTTAAAAAATGTTATTAATTAATTCAGTGGCTGTTCGGCGTTGATTAAACCTTTCGCATAACTTTTTGCATACTATGTTTTCAATCGTCGACATTAAGTGTTTAATCTAGAGCATGGTGCTAATCCATTTCTTCTGCGAACGTGAGATTCTTGCAATTATGTGCGTGTCTTCATTACGTAACTGGACCCTAACTCACTGTCATTTTCGAACAGCTTTCCAACTCCATGGCCATTTCCAGTACCAACCACACTCTCACTTGGATTCAGTCAGAGACCATCTTAATATACTCACACAATCTAAGTTTTGGTCCCACTTTCCTTTCTCACTAATACTTAGCATATTTCTGCCGGCCATTCTTGTTCTATTTTATTTCTCTTTATTATAAATATATTCTTAACCCTAAAGTGTTTACTATGTGCCATCTTTTCTTTACTTTCTGACTATTACCACACCATGGCTAAACGATTCAAATTGAAATTGAAAATCCCTTCCTTTGAAATATGTCGCTCAAAAGACCTTTCTTCTTTCCCAGGAAACCCCGTTCCTGCCATATACCGTCTCTCTCCCGTTAACCACAACGCACGTGACACCGGCTATCCGAACCTTCCTTCTCCTTCACCGTCAAAGATAACGTCGTCCATTTCTCAGGGGTGCAAAATGTGCCGTGACAAGGAGGCCACGAGAGTGAAATCCAGAGGCGGGAAAAGCACTTCGAGGGTTCCGTCGAGGCGAAGCAATTTTCTAATGGACAGTGTCGAGGAAGAGGAAAGCGAAACTCTGATTTCTTGTTTGACAAGTTTCTCCGACGAGATTGGTCAGGATGAGGTGAGAGATTTGAGGAACAGTAGGCATAGAAGGAAGACGAGCAGCGTGAAGAAGGTTCAGAGCGTGAGGTTTCGGAGCTCTTTGGAGAATCGAGGAGGAGCGGAAACGACGGAGAAGGTGAAGAAGATGTCGACGACGGTGACGCGGAGCGACGTGGAGGGGAAGGTGAGGGAGAGCTTTGCGGTGGTGAAGAAGTCGAAGGATCCTTACGAAGACTTCAAGAAATCGATGATGGAGATGATAACGGAAATGGAGATGTCTGAGGCAGAAGACCTGGAACAGCTTTTGCAGTGGTTCTTGGCCTTGAACTCGCGGAGTTACCATGCAGTCATCGTTAGGGTTTTCATGGAGATTTGGCAACAAATGTTCGTATTGAACCCTACGTCCGTCAAAAATCTTCGAACCGACGTTAAAACTGATAGGGAAAAGTAAATTGTGCTTGTTTTAGTTTACTTTATATGTGAATGAGTGAGTCTTAGGGTGTTTGATTTGTTTTTGCTTGAAAATTTATTCATATTCAACTTTCATTTAATATACTCCAATTCTTGTGATAGAAAGATTAAGAAAATAGATGAGTGTGAGTGGAATGCATATGATGTAATAAAAAAAAGAGGGAGAAAGAAAAATAATGAATATTGGTGTTATGGAAAGTATGTTATTTTTTTACGTGTATATGAGTCAAATTTTACAGTGAGTGATTCTAATGTAGGTTAATTAGAAGATTTTTGCATACAGTTTTTTAAGAAAATGCTAATTTATGTTGTTTCCCATTAATATAAACATTTTCTATAAGGAAATAGTTGTTTTATTACAAATTGTTTGAATCATATTATAATTATAATTTATTGAAGATATGAAAATGAAAAAAATATAAAATTAAAAATAAATAGAAGAATCTTTAAGGACAATTGAATCCAGTAAAAAATTTGCAATTTTTTTGTTTGTAAAAAAATATGCTACAACTTTATCAAATAATACAATTATAGTTTATTTTGTCTCAATTTATAAGGTAAATATGCAACTTAACATATAAAGATTATATACAAATTAAAATAATATTATATTTAGTTCATTAATGAGAAGACAATAATATCCATATAATTGGAACTGGAAAAATCAACTTATCACAACTTATGCATAGTTGATCTACACTTGCTACATGACTATAGTAGGATAAACCCTTATCGGGTCTATGACAATAACTCTCTTTTGGATAATGTTAATTTTTTGTATGTGAAGGTAATATATATATATATATATATATATA
>Ga0209489_105432_pt1 | contig 22087 bp, 12 predicted proteins | sample SiratrowhiteBW_FD_187527 | JGI IMG/M metagenome (GOLD analysis project Ga0209489, IMG submission 187527) | Root nodule microbial communities of legume samples collected from California, USA - Siratro white BW (SPAdes) (version 2) | ecosystem: Host-associated > Plants > Roots > Nodule | place...
ATATATACTTCTTACCAATCATTTTGAAACCCTTATAAAGTCCGTCAGTATATATAATATATAATAATAATGATAATAATAATAATAATAATAAAACACTCACTGAACATATCGAGTATGATTCTTTTTCCACAAAGCGTGTTTCTGTTTAGTTGTTTTGATAATGACTTGTATGTAGATGTTTTCGTATTTGTGATACATGTACTGAAGTAGGTATTTTAATTAGATTTTTTTTGAGTTTGTAATGTTTGCTTCGTTCATTAACTTATATATACATATTTTTTAAATATAGAACAATTTAATTAATTAAAAATAATATAATTTATTGAAAAATCATATAATTAATTATCTGATAATTGATTAACTATTTTTTCCAAGAAAACATATGAGTTATTTTTTTCAAATAAAAAACGTAAAAATAAAAAAATAAGATTATATATTTTTCTAAAAAGGTTTTCAAGCTTTTTTTTAAAAGAATTTCTCTTCTTTAGAAATTTATGAGTTTAATCCCTAAGCCAAATTGTATTTACACGCTCCTCGGAAAAAGTTTATACTTTCTTTTACTCTTTTGAAAAATTAAGCACATTCATGTTTCTCTAATTCATTTCTTATTAGTTGTTTTGGTTTTTAATCTTAATTTTGGCGTGTTGGTGTAATAGGTTTCTACACTTAATTATATTTTTTAATAAATATTAAAAAATGATATTTTAAAAGAGTAAAAGAAAATATTTGGTTGTCGTAAAGTATATGTAATTTGGTTGATTTCCAATAATAATAAAAAAAATCCGTATTAAATTAGATATAATAGATTCGAGAATAATTTAACCTATATAAAATATTCATTGTTTTTCATCGTCTTTTATTATTTTATTATTTGTTGACAATTAATATACAATAAAAAATTACTTTTAAAATCTTTTCTTGAATGACTTAAGAATTTTTTTTAAAAATAATTATTTTTGTTAAAATATCTTTTACAATCAATTAACCATCATCTTAATCTTAGTAATGTTCAGAGTCTTTGTTCTTATAATATATAGATTGTTTATAAAATAATTTTGAAGTAAACTAATCTAGGTTTGAATTTTGTATTTTTAGGCATCACTTAATAGATGTGATTAATCACGTGTAAATATAATTAATTTTATTTGATAAGAGGTTAACTAAAAAATAAAAATTAATATATTAATTTAGTTTAGATAATTTTGGTCTTCATCTTTCGTCGTTCTTTAAGTTATCATCTTAAAATATGAAGTCTTTGTTCCAAACCGAATGAGAGTTTCGTTCCAAATCGAATGAGAGTGTCTGCCAATGACACTCCAATGCTTTGACTTGATTATGTTTATTTATTTATAATAATTTAATTGATATAAAATTAATAGTAATTGACTTAGATATTGTCACATAATCATTTTTATAAACTGTTGTTGTCAGAAGTATTAGTCTAGACAGACAATAAAGTATTGTTATAGATGGTGTAGTACAATAATTATTGATACGTAAATTAATTATATCATAATATTATTAAGGTATATAATAAATATTAATTTTATTTTACAAATTATTAGTGGTATTATGGAAGTGAATCCTCTACCATAAAGAAAATACCGAAATGGTAATTGGTTAAAAAATCACTTTTTTTGTTAAATCTCGTTTTAATTGTAAAATATATTGCAATAATAAATTGATTGAAGGGTTAAGATTTTGTGATGACGATGTAATTGAAGGGTTATACGTGCCTAGCTACATGTGTAAATACTATAAATTTAGCTCATAAATAGTTGAAGTCAAACAAATATTGTTATATAACTAATAGTGTTATAGAAAAAACAAAACAAATAAAAAGCGGTCCCAATATTACGTGACAAAACTAAAGCACGTTATGCACGTGCTAGTTTTGGATATTAGTGCAAGGTATGGACAGATATTGGATACTCTAAAATATATAGTTGAAAATGTGATTTTTAAAATATATTTATAGATCCAGAAATACATTTCACATCATGCATTTCAAAATATATTAATATATTATAAATAATGAATTTTAGAATTCACTTTTACATCCAGAAATATATATATAAGAATTTGTATTTGTTTTAAATTTAAAAACTATAAAAGTTAAGTATCATGTGAATTAAAAAGTGAAAATCACTTGAAAAATTTAGTCCTACTAGCAAAAAAACATTTATATTAGATTTTTCAAATTGTTTGCTGTGGTTCGATTTTCAGACAATCTATCCCTTAGTCTTTTTTCATTCACCAATAAATTGAATTTTTTTATTTACTAATTTTCATATAAATTAATATAATAGATTAAGTTTCATTATTGTTTCAATTATTTAAAAAAAATCAAATTGTACCATAAAATTGAAAAAACAACTATAGTTTTGAAAGAATTTTTAATTAAATTTAAGAGTTAAAATACCAAAATGAATATTTTAAAAGATGAAAATATAAAACCAAATTTAACAATAAATTAAGACTACAAACATAGTTTAGCTCATAAAAAGTGAAGAAATTTATTATATATGATAACTTACAAATAAGATGATAGTGTAAAAAAAAAGAAAGGTGACCATGTCCCATTTCTATTAATATCATATAATTCCAAACTTTTTCCTCATACAAATCTAAGTTTAACTTAAATTGGTTTCTTAACTTTTTCAGACGATCATGAGATGCCTTCAACAGTACCCATATATACTTCATTTCAAAAATCATACGACATATTCGTTACTGTTCACACTGAGAATACTCCACCTTCTGTTCCACGAAACCAGGAAATTGACCCTTGCTCTTAAGACTTGAAATACGTTTCCGGTGCCCACGACCTTGTTTGTGTTGTTCCCATTCATGTAATCCTCTAAGAACCCGATCCCCACACGCCTGCCAAAAGGAAAGTTCATAAGAAAACTTAAATTTTTCATGTGGTATTTCATACAGAAAAATTTGACATCCAAATGAAATTTTTTCCAGAAACTTAAAGTTGCTAGACGGTAGTTCGACAAATTGCTTCCACTTATTGTTTTTTTTTCTGTTTTTTGTTTCTGTAGGTCAAAATTGTATGCAGTTTGTGCCACATTATTGCATTAACGCCATAAGGATCACCACACTCCCTTTCCAGAGTAAAAAGAAGATTCATTTAAGTTATTAGCAATAAATGTCTCTCGGCAGTAGGGTCATAAAACATAACAAACCTTGCATACGTATTGAGTCCAGAGGTCCCTTTGGGTTATTTTCATCCCTGCGTCATTTGAAGTCCCGAAGGTGGATGACAAGCTTCCGTTATCACTCAAGAAAGATTTAACTATCTTCACAGCAGATTCAACTACTTGGCGTGCCCATACATCTTCTGATTTGCCTGAAACATAAATAACTAAATGAATGCAATCCAGGATATTAAACGAGCTAATTGATGAACAAGATTAAAACAGCTTACTTGATATTGATGCTGTGGAATCAACATAGTGTATGTTCCAACCAAACAATGTTTGCAGTCGACTAAGCATCCTCTTCTGTCATAACAAAGCTTCAATATAAATCTCAGACTATAAGCTTCCGTACAAACTCCAGTCAATTCATTGTCCGGACTACTTAGACAATAACACTAATTATAGGAAGCACTGGAAAACACTAATAATAATACAAATAAATTATAGCTAAAACAAATAAACAGTGATACTGTACAGCCGAATGGCAGGTGAACTAAATGCTCTAAAAAGAGGACGAGATATTTCAAACATCTAAGTCAAAATTCAGAGGAATAATCTCAGTGGTACTGGCAATTTTCTATTACTTGTGAATACAGAAAAATTACATTTTCAGTTTCCTTGCATGCACGGCCAAAATAATTTTATCCAAGAATGCTTGTTTAAGGAAGTCATAAAACAAATGACATTATTTTTTACCTGTCGGCGAACAAGTCTCCTGGTATTAAGCTTTACTTTTTCAATTGCTTCTTCCAAAAGAATTGTGGATTCAGTATCAGAGGAAGATCTCACCAACTCCACCAAATTACCATTAAACAATGTGTTGCCCTTTTCTATGGTAGATCCTTCAGTCAATTCCCTCTCTCTTTCATACATGTCTTTGACAACACAAGTTCTAAGAAGAGGCTCGAATTCACGGACACCAATGGCCTGTCGCAAACCTCTAGTATAATCTGCGTTCGAATTATAAATGTCATAGACTTCATTGAGTAATCCATCTTCCATCATACAATCTACCCTCTGCTCTACATATCTGTCCAGTACAGGGAGAGATGCATCCACACATACAAAGCAACAATCATATCTTAAGTTGTCAACTTGACCCCAATTCTGCCCTGCCACAGGTACGACCAATATTATTTAAAAGGGGAAAAAAGAATCAACAGACATATTGCAATAAAACATTGGCAATTTGGTGCCAAGACTGTGATTATTAATCCACTGTGATGCCAACACCAATTGTCCATCAATAGAACAGAATGAGTAAAGGGCGACACTGTGATTACTCGGAAAAGACCATAAATTGGGAAAATAATTATAAAAGCATACATAGACAAAGGGAAAAGAGATCATATCGAAATTTCAGTAATCGATGATTGCCAAAGAAGAAAACAAACCTCTGCTGCCTTCCCTTGAAAAACTTTACTAGGAAGAACACCAGTGCGAGTGTACAAACTAATATATTGATTTATCTGAAACCCATCAAAAACACAAGTATGCGGGTAATCCCGAGTTAGGCAGTTCATGTATATTTAAATTTCAAAAATGAATTGAAAGACCAGCTTCTATTTTGATGTACAGAACGCCAAAACTAAATCAAATGACTACAACAATAAGCATACTTATATGTGCTTTATATATTATATCAATTAAATTTAAGAACATTAATAATGTAGATGTTTGTTTGCGAGCAGGTTTTATAAAGTCGAGTTAGAGTTAAATTCCCTTTATAAGATGATATCAAAATCTATCTCAACAAAATTTGTCAGACATATTAGCTACCCACTATCACATATATTTAGTTCCACACTCAAGATATTTAGTCTTCAGCAAGATTTGGGTAGCAGATTTCATGTCGTCTAAAGATATAACTAAATTATAATATATAAATGGGTATAAACCTCATATTATAACTCGATTTTATAAAGTTGAATTAAGCCTAAATCCACTTTCCAAGACATTGTTATACCATCATAAACGGCCATGTATATTAAGATGCTGACTTTTGCAACAGTTACATTAAAAGTCAAATCTTAACTGATATTTAACTAGGTGACGGTGTAAAAATCTTTACATAGACAATCAAGACAATTGAACTCATTATAAACAGAAAAAACATCATGGAATTGTTGCATGCATAACTCCAACTGCATAAACAAGATGAACCTTTGCATTTCTCTAGAAGTATAAACAATAAATAATCAAATTATACCCAACCTTTCTATGGTTATTTGGATGGATTCTATTAGCAGCAACTGGATCAATATCCTTGAGCAGATCATAACCATAGCTTGAACCATAATTTTCAGCAGGGAAACTGTTCTCAGACTGCGTGATGCCTATAAAATTACAAATGCAATACATAACAAGTACATGTCAATTGAAATAGAAACAAAAAATAAAGTAAAAGAAAGCACCAAATACATAACAATATACCAGGTGGGTCAAGCAAACAGCATTCATCCACATCTTCTGCAGAATCATCTAGAAGAAACGGACTCACAAGAGCCTGAATAGGATAAATTGGCAAAAGTGCAAAATTCATAAGCAGAAATAAACCATTTAGGTACATTATTAAGCATCATAAGAAATTCAAAGAAATAAACAAATAAAATGAAGAACACAGAAACAGTACACAAAGAAAGCATGACTCAAAATCCCAACCTGGATATAGTAATTCGTACCGCCAACTATAACAGGAAAACGATTGCGAGCCAATATGTCATCAATAATCTGAAAATAATAAAAAAAATAGCAAATAATAATAAATAATAAAAATAAAAGTGGATTCTCTTCGTTCTTCGATTGAGACATACGGGAATAGCGGAATCTCGAAACGCTTTAGCCGTGAATTCCACGCTGGGGCTCACAGTGCCCAAGAGATGATGCGGCACTCCTGCAGCAAATTTCGAAACGCGGTTTCAGAAACGTAACGAGATTGCGATGGAGAAAAAAATCAGGTGCGGCGAGTGTACGGTGGTACCGTTTTGTTGAGAGTGAGGGAGTTTGTTGGCGAGAACATCGAGGCCGCGGTAGACCTGCATGGAATCGGCGTTGATGACTTCGACGGGGAAGTGAGAGGCTAAATCAACGGCGAGCTTGGACTTGCCGGAAGCTGTGGGTCCCATTATGACAACCACCTTTGGTCCTTCACCATTCGTGGAGTTTGAAGTCACTGTGCTCTCTGACGCCATTGTTAAGCTTTTCTTTCACTCTACGGTTCTTCCTCTGATACCAGCTTTGAATCTGGGACAAAATACTCAAATTATTTTCTTAGGTTTTAGGGTTTGAACTGAAAAATTAGATTTCTCTATTTATTTATTTATTTATTTATTCATAATAATAATAATAATAATAATCTAGAATCTGTTTTTTTTTTTTTGAAAAATTAGACTTATCTGTTTATTTATTTCATGATCATATTCATCTATATAATCTGTATTTAATTATACTTACTTTAAGAAAGGTAATACACCAATTTTGATTTTGTTTTAACATTTTTTTAATCAATTCTTCAATTCCTTCTTGTAGTTCTTTATATTTACTTGTGCATTTTAAATTTCATAGTTTCTTGATAAATAGTGGTTTTTAATGTATAATAAAAAATAATGTAAAAAATTGAAATATTTTGGGATTCCAATAGTAATAATAATGGTTTATAGAATTTATTTTTGATATAATTTTCTTTAAAAATCATAAAGGAATCTTATATGCATGGAGAATTTTTTAATTGTATAATATATACCATTATATAAAAAGAATATTCACTAACTTTCTTTAGTGTAATTTTTTAATTAAATAATTTTACCATTTAATATATAAAAAGTAAATTTTATTTATTAAATGAAAAATTATTTATTTAATAAATAAATAATTAAATAACTTGTTTTTATTTCAAAATAACAATAACTTTCTTTTTAAAAAATAATGACATAATTTTTAATTCTAACTTTAATATATATATATATATATATATATATATATATATATATATATATATATATATATATCCAATTATATTACTTTTTTAATTATTTACTGATAAAATAATAAAATTATAAAAACTATACTATTGTATGAAAAAGATATATCATTTAATAACAATGGTATCATCTTTTAATTCAACAATTTTACCTCTTAATAAATAAAAAATAAATTTTATTTATTGAATAAAAATTATTTATTAAATAAAATAAATAACTGAATAATTTATTTTTATTTTAAAATAATTAAATAATTTTTATTTTTCTCTTTTTAAAAATAATGACTATGTAATTTTTCTGATACTATTTTTATAAAATTATACATACGTGTATATATATTATTGTATTATTTTTCTTTTTTAATTAGTTATTGTTAAAAATACTAAAATGATAAATTATAAATATTATAAACTTGTATATATATATATATATATTAATGTAATACAAATATGATGTTGTGTTTTCCGTAGTAATAATATAAAAACTTTTATCATAATCATCTGTTCATTCTATACTTTTTTTTTTTTACAAATATCTAATTTTAATTTCTTTCTAAAATAAAACTAAAGTTATCAATGAATTGAAATAGGTTCCCACTAATCAATTGTGACACTCTTGTTATTTTTTTTTTCAAAATATGCTTTAACACTAATCATTTGAAGTTCAAAAATTCTGGAAGTGTAAGTGTATGTGCAAAATGTAGAGCAATAGAAGAACTCTTTCAACATTATTGAAATAGTCAAGTTTTGTATTGGTGACATCAATTTGGTAAGTTGAAACAAGAAAGAATGGATTAGTTTAACTAGATCAGTCCATTCACAAAAAGGAAAAATAAATAATTTCTGATTGTTCAGTTTGAATATCAAATCTCAAATCAAATGACAATAACTTGTTCAATGTTCAGAATTTAGGTGTCTAATGCACATTTCCTAATCAAATTCTCAAAATACAATGAAATCACAAATTATGTCACATACCATACAACAGTTACATCACACTTTTTTCCAGAAGTAAGGTTACTTGTATTAGCATTAATTTCAGTTCAGGGTATCTACGTTTTTGCTTAACTCCTCCAACTTCTTCATCCTCAACTTCTCACTCTCAGTCACCAGCTATATAAAGAGAGAAAAACACAAGTTAGGAAACAATTTTAGAAAGTTTTGCACACACACTCAAATCATCAAAGAAATTCTTACCTCCATTAGTTTAGTAACAAGTTGAGCTTTTTCCTTGTTTTTCTCATTGAAAGCTTCAAGGGCTTCCTTATATTCTCTTTCCTGTGATCCCATAAAAAACATAAACAAAGATAGAAAAATCAAGTTTAAATAATTTATATTGAGAAAACTGTTTGACACACACTATAATACAGTCACAATTTGCCATGTACAGTAAATTTGGCTATTTATCTGTCAAACCATTTTTGAAAGTAAAGTAGTATGTGAGTTATGATTGGTTTATGGTTCATATTTCCCTTCAACCCTTTTTCTTTATTCTATTTTTCTAGGCATAATGATGCAAAAGAAGCTTGCATGAGGAATTTGAAAATCTCCCATTGAACCAAATAGATAATTTTCTACATGGACACTTAAACACAATTATTAACAATGAATAGCTTAACCACTAAATAATCATGTCCACTTTGCCTCCCAGTTGATGAGACAATATGGGGCCAAGCAAGCAAGCATGGTTAATTGATTAAAATTCAGTGCTCAAGTGTTTGTATCAAAAGCTGTGTAAGTAAACCAGATGGGGATCACTTTGCCACAATCCTATGACTTAAGAATAGATTTTAGAAATGTCAAAAGCAAATCAACTGGTAAACAGTTGGCAAATCTCACCTTTCTTTGGCAGGTTTGGCCCAGTGGCTTTAACTCTTTGTTCATACTGTCTATCTTCTTTCTGACCATTGCCACTTCCTTCCTCAACGGATCTGTCAGACCCTCAAGCTCCTACAACATGATATTCAGTTTTCCAAACAATCACTATTCAACACTAGTGACATGTGAGTAGTTGTTTAAGAACAAGGAAAAATAACCAATACACCACACACAAAGACACAGCAATTGCCTTTAAGTTTCTGATAATCCTCAATTCTTGCTCAAAGGTTTTATGAGAAAATTAAAAGGAAACAAAATTTGTAGTCAGATTAACCTTTAACCTGCTTGGTTTACAAGAATCAATTCTATACTTTTTCCCCATACCTTATGTTTATTGGCATGTTTGGGAAGAGAAGTACAAAATCAGGTCTCAGAGGTAGAAATTATAACTACTGGTTGCTTATGAAACATGAAAAAGCATATCTGGAATGTGGAACCAAACACGCTATATATTGGTTTATATGTAAAACATGAAAGACCAGAAAACAAATAAAGCATGAAAGCTTAGAGCTAAACCAAGTGAATAAGCATTGTGGCACTTACTTCTCTAATCTCAGCCAAGCGTTTTGTTTCCTCCTCTACTCGACCCAGATAAGCATGAACCTTATCCCTCACCTCCATTTTCTTCCTCTCAATTTCTTCTTCCTTTGCTCTGAACATTGCCAAAGCTGATCTTGACATCTCCTCTTCCTTGTCATCCCTCATGGGACTCTGGTTCACGTTAATCATCCCCGAATTCCTCACACGCTGCACATTTGTTTGTTGTTGGTGTTGCTCATATGACTGTTTTGGTGTTGCCATTATTGCACCACACACTATAACACTCTTTTCCTCTCCAAGGCCAGTTATCTCCGGTTTTCTTTCTCTGTTCTTTTTCTCTTTTTCTTGGAATGATGGCTCTACTTTCCCTTAAGGTGCTTATAAACAGGACTGGCTTTTGGGGTGTGAGACTAAGCAGTTTATTTTGTTAACAGACCATAGAATAAGCCCAAATGACAGATATGGCTGTTAAAAGCTATGAAGTTAACAGTGAATTTATCTTCTCTAGACAAATACTTAGTGTTTTTCCTGCCAACTTTACTCACAAGCCAACTTGATTATATGGCACCATCAAAGTTCTAGTATTGGATTTGGAAGATGTTATACGTCCAGAGTATAAATGTTAAATCTTTGACTACACTTCTCCGTTTTATTATTCCCTGAAAACTTAGTGAAGAATCTTTATGAGAGTGCTTTGGTTAGGTAGCAATTTTCGTAAGTTGGTATATTGGCAAATTCAGCTAACTACTGTTCCTCAACATGGCATCCATAGTTTATGTATGGACCAAAATATTTACAAACACGCGTGCATATATATAAAGTTATATACCTGCCACCTCGCGGTAACTTATAGGATCATATAATCTTTTTACTACTTTTAATATGGCAAATCTTTTTAGATCTATTTAAGGTAACATATACAGGTATTTTTCTTAAGAAGTTTCTAAAGAAGAGTTGGTAATTATATAAGTGCTTTCTTTAAGATATAAAGGTGCTTGGACCATAAGTTTTGGTTGAGGAGTGAACAGAAAGGGCCACCTACTGCTATATAAAGCATGAATGTGGGAGAACCTTAGGAAGCAAGACAGAGTAGGAGAAGTAGCAGTACCCAGTTGCCTTTATAAAAAATTATTACCCATATGGAGGACCAGCCCAAAAATGCATTTTCTGGAGCAGAAAGTCACATACTCACACAGCTTGGCACTGTAAGAAAGGGGCATCCAGCTTATGTTCTAAATAATTGCTACATTGCTCCAAGCACCATTGAGTACCACTTGATGAATCTAGGTGTAAAAAGTGAAAACTCAAAGCATTATAGGTAATAGTTTTCCTGGATGTGACCACCTTTTTAATTTAGTTAATATACGAATGAATGTGAGATTGTTTAAAATTTCTTCAACAAACGCATGTAACGAGAATGCTTTAGGTAGGGACAAGTACAACACGAGTAAATATACATGAAAGAGTGGATGATGAATACTTTCCAGGCTGACTTGTGATCCTTCATTATTAGTTAGTGTTCGTCAGTTTTTTTTTTTTTTCCTTTTGTTACATCATCATGTTAATTTGTGGATTAGCCAATTAGGATTTCTTCCAGTTAATCATGCACTTGTATGGTTCTTAAAATTCCATCCAGAGAACCCTACTTCCTGATGTATACTCAGAAGTCAGAAAAGCTTAAAAGTCAATCCAACTCTGTCAAGCGTGGTGTATGCATTCACAGATCTCTGCAACTTTCTGCTGAACTTATTGGAGGCATTTGAATGTTATATGCCCCACAGTCCACCCACCCAAAAAATTACAGTGCTTAGTTGCTGCGCTCTTGTTTGTGGGTTTTGACCATCCAAGAACTTCCAAGCATCTGAATTTTGATCAACAGCATTGAATATCTGGGCTCTATAATTGCTGCGACTAAGAGAGCAGTACCTACTGGTTGTAGTACGTCCTGTCGAGCTTTGAATTGCATAGGCCCACCGGGTCAACGTATCACATTTCCACTGAATCTATCCTGCAAAGATTTTGCTTTGTCCGATTATAGTAAGAATTTGTTTGCTGCCTGAGTAATGCACTCCTCTATTTTTTCAACTAGGGCAAATCTGTGCTTGCATTCACTCACTAAAATATGCTTTGATCCACTGAGAAACAGATTGCTTCCTCCTTTAATAAAAAGTTGCTTGCTTAATAGCGTGGTTGGACGGAGAAAATTTGCCCTTGAGTTTTGTGCCACGGATTTGGTAGAGAATACTCGCACCCAACCACATCACAAACTTCGAATCTTGAAAGTTTCCGATTTTCTCAGTGTAGGCTGAATACTACAACAAGAATGGGGATAATTTGGTTCTGATTGAAAGACACGATGAGCCCATATTTTCAAGGGAACAAATTCATCCACATTCAGAAGGTGGATTTCCAAACCAAAATATTAGACAAGAAAAAGTTACTTCCTCAACAATTTTTAATTAATAAAAATGTATAAACGCTCCAGTTTCATATTAATAGTTTGAAGTATTGAATCAAGCTTCTAACGATAACGTGTTTGATTTCCAGTTAGACATTTCCACATCATGGTACGGGAAAACCTACGAAAAATTCTTTTACCCAAACCAGGGTCGGGAGTGGAGGCCTCTCCAATATAAAACCAAACATGCATCATAAATACAAATGCTATGGAGTTCCACCTTAGACCATTTCACATGTTCCTGCCACCACCTATAGCTTAAGGCTAACTACTCCCAAGGCAGTTCCACTGGACTACACACCATGCACACCATAAAGCAAGATAGAAATGTTTAACGACGCATGAGGAAAACCGTTGAGATTGTCTAACGCTTGCAAAACAAGGACAAAGCATAAACCAGAATCTGAAACCAGCAGTCTGAGTCAATTTACCCAATTTGATTTTATAAAACATACAATGAACAGCTTTCATTATAAAGTTATAAACCCCCAATGCAGTCAAAATCTGCAACTAAGCAATTTTATTAAGAGAACAAACATTAATGCAAAGAAAACCAGTGGTCCATATTAAGGAGGCTATGGTTGTTCTGTGTGGCAAATCGCCCACCTCCTCAATTCGAAATTCCCAGGTTATTCTTTCTTTCCAATTCCATGAGACATATTGTAGATCCCTCGTCCCTGGACAAAATGCATAAAACAGTGTCTATATAATCTGATTCGAAACAAATGGAGAGTGCGAGACATACTGATAATGAAGTCAACAAAGACAAGTTAAAAGGATACCATATTACAATTAACTTACAATCAGATAAATTGATGATGCAGCCAAAGCCAGAGGTATGGCCACAGATGTAACCTTATCCATGGGTCCCTTCAGGTAGGTATGCCTGTGGATGTTCTGGAAATACTTTTGCTTCTCAAAAAGCTTTTCTCGTGGTCTAAATGGTGCTTCCGACATCCTGCATGCCAAAGCCAATTATTATCTCATTTTTTCCCAACTATCTAAAATAAGAAGAAAACATGGCATGAAATGAATTGAAACAAAAAACTTGAACGATGCTCTCCCCCGCTTTTGTCACCAACACAGACACAGCGAAGTATTTAAAAAGCCTTTAACTAATTCCAACTTAGGCATCGAGCGAAGCAGGAGAAAAAGAAAAGATAAAAAAAGGAAAAATGCGATAAATATATAACTAAAGCACCATACTACCAAAAACTCAAATCACCCAACTGTGATTTGTCATTTCTATCAAATAAAACGGGGATTTTCAGGTGAACAAGAGGATGCAAATGCTATATACCAATAATCCAGTACAGACAGTTTTCAGTTTCATCAGATAATATGAAACATGTCACATTAGAAAAAGCTCTACATGTACAACGAAACAGGTTTCCAAAATCCTCCAGTAAGTAAGAAACTATCTCTTGCTACATTCTCCTCACCACTCCAAAGTCTCTTGACCAAGTACTATTGTATACTACAAATTATAGCAGGTGCAACTTTTCATGCTTGTGCACCACTCCCACTGTCCCGTATTTTGGTGAATTGATTATTAAAAAAAGTGAAAATATGAGGTTATGGATAGTGGTGGATGGTTTTAATTATACACGATTCGTCAATTATCCAAGCAAAGATTACTAAAATATACGTGCCAAAAGAACATGAACGGATTTGACATCACCAAATGCTTGCCACTACAACCTAGGAACAAAGGTATCCCTAACCCTAATGTTATTTTACTCAACTTGAAGTGAACTTCACATTTTCATAATTCAACAGAACAAGAAATGAATAATCCCCATCCTCCGCCACACACACACATACACGTAACAGATGAAAAAAAATTGAAGCATCAATTTGACTAATAACGAAAATAGGAAAATAACAAACTATCCGGATTTAATCGAGAATACACAATCGAATACAGCAACAGCTTGAGAAATGATAAATGATAAAAACCAGCATCAAACTGGTTGAAAAGGATCCAAACACGGGAATTTGGCAAATTTTATTTAATTAGATTAGAATAACAAAAAAGGGAAAACGAGATCTGGGAGAAGAGCGTGGCTAAATCGTGCAGTGAGTGAGGAATAGAGTTGGAGCTTTACGAGCTTACCTGGAATAGAGGTGATGGCTTTCTCTAACGATTCGGAGATTTGTTACGAAGAAGAATGACGAACTAGCTCTGTGACAATCTAGGGTCTTTTCGATTGGGGAAGATGAACGGCTTTTATAGGGGCTCCGTTTACCTCTCTATTGACCCGGCCCGAACCGAAGTTCGCGTTCCGTAACAACTATTTTATGGGTTAAAGAAAAGTTAATTATAAAAAATAAAAAAATAAGAAATAAAAAGGTTATTTATTTATTTATTATTTATCACTTGTAATTTTTTGTTCCTGTTTTGCGGCTTCCGCATGAGAACCTTGTCCCGGTGCAGCGCAGCGCAGCTTCACGCATGCACAGTCACCATGTCCACTTCAATTCTCTCAGGTCTCAAACCCATTTCCGTTAACACCCTCAACCAAGGAATTCTCAAACCCGCTTTTGAATCCTTAACCCTCCTTTCTTCTCACCCACTCACGCCCCCCTCGCGTCTCGAACACGCGCATTCTCTACTCCTCGACTTCTGCACCACTGAGAAAGCCCTCCCACAAGGCCGACAGTTGCATGCCCGTTTGCTAAAATCTCACCTTTCGGTGTTTCTAGCCACCAAGCTCGTCCACATGTACGGAAAATGTGGCTCTTTGCTCGATGCACTCAAAGTGTTCGATGAAATAACTGAAAAAACTATTTTTACCTGGAATGCCATGATGGGTGCGTTTGTATCGAGTGGGAAATACCTCGCAGCAATTGAGTTGTACAGAGAGATGAGAGTCCTCGGAGTGGCTCTAGATGCTTGTACTTTTCCCTCTGTGCTTAAAGCGTGTGGTGCTCTTGGTGAAACCCGCTCGGGGGTTGAAATCCATGGTGTGGCTGTTAAGTGTGGATTTGGTGAAGTTGTGTTTGTGTGTAATGCGCTTATGAGTATGTATGCCAAGTGTGGTGATCTTGATGGGGCTAGGGTGCTGTTCGATGGGATTATGATGGAGAAAGAGGACACTGTTTCTTGGAATTCTATTATTTCGGCACATGTAGCAGAAGGGAAATGTTTGGAGGCATTGTCACTTTTTAGAAGAATGCAGGAGCTTGGTGTCGAGAGTAATACGTATACTTTTGTTGCAGCTCTTCAAGGTTGTGAGGATCCCTCGTTTGTTAAACTGGGTATAGAAATTCATGGCTTCGTGTTGAAATCTAACCATTTTGTCAATGTTTATGTTGCCAATGCTTTGATTGATATGTATGCAAAGTGTGGTCGAATGGAGGATTCTTTAAGAGTTTTTGATAGTATGCTTTGCAGGGATTGTGTATCTTGGAATACATTGCTCTCCGGCTTGGTTCAAAATGAACTGTATAGTGATGCTCTAAATTACTTCGGCGATATGCAGGGTTCTGGCTTGAAGTTTGATCAGGTGTCAGTGTTGAACTTGATTGCGGCGTCTGGCAGATTGGGAAATTTATTAAAAGGGAAGGAAGTTCATGCCTATGTGATAAGAAATGGAATGGATTCTAACATGCAGATTGGGAACACCATGATAGATATGTATGCTAAGTGTTGCTGTGTGAAATATATGGGTCGTGCTTTTGAATGTATGCCTAAAAGGGATCTGATTTCTTGGACAACTGTTATTGCTGGTTATGCACAGAATGAATGCCATGTGGAAGCAATGAACTTGTTCCGGATGGTTCAGGTGGATGGGATGGCTGTTGACCCCATGATGATTGGCAGTGTTTTGCAGGCTTGTAGCGAGTTGAAGTCTAAAAACTTTGTCAGAGAGATTCATGGTTATGTTTTGAAGAGAGATTTAGCTGATACAGTGCTACAAAATGCCATTGTCAATGTATACGGAGAGGTTGGGCGTATAGATTATGCAAGACGTGTATTTGAATCGATTAAATCCAAAGATATTGTGTCTTGGACAAGTATGATTACCTGCTGTGTTCATAATGAACTTCCGGTTGAGGCTCTTGAGCTATTCTACACTCTAAACCAATTTAAAATTCATCCCGATTCTATAGCTCTCATCAGTGCACTCTCTGCCACTGCTAGTCTATCTTCATTGAAGAAAGGGAAGGAGATTCATGGGTTTCTCATCAGGAAAGGTTTCTTCTTGGAGGGACCAATTGCTAGCTCCCTAGTGGATACGTATGCTCACTGTGGAAGTGTGGAGAACTCAAGAAAGATATTTAATTCTGTAAAACAGAGAGATCTAATTTTATGGACTTCCATGATTAATGCAAATGGAATGCATGGATGTGGAAGCAAGGCCAATGCTTTATTCAAGAAAATGACTGATGAAAATGTTATTCCTGATCATATAACCTTTTTGGCTTTATTATATGCATGCAGCCATTCAGGGTTGATGGATGAAGGTAAGAAGGTGTTTGATATTATGAAATATGAATATAAATTGGAACCCTGGCCAGAGCATTATGCCTGTATGGTTGATCTCCTCAGCCGTTCCAATTCCCTTGAAGAGGCTCATAATTTTGTGAGAAACATGCCTATCAAACCTACTTCTGAAGTCTGGTGTGCTCTTCTCAGCGCTTCACGCATTCATTCTAACAAAAAATTGGGAGAGCTTGCAGCAAAGAAGCTCTTACAATCGGATACAGAAAATTCAGGAAAATATGTATTGATATCAAACATCTTCGCAGCAGATGGAAGATGGAATGATGTTGAAGAAGTGAGGTTGAGAATGAAGGGAAACGGCACGAAGAAGACACCAGGATGCAGTTGGATTGAGGTTGAGAATAAGATTCACACCTTCATGGCAAGGGACAAGTCTCATCCAAAGTCTGATGATATTTGTCTAAAACTAGCTCAGTTTACAAAACTTCTGGAAAAAGAAGGGTATAGGGCTCAAACGAAGTTTGTGTTCCATAATGTCAGTGAAGAAGAGAAAATACAGATGTTATATAGACATAGTGAGAGGTTGGCACTTGGTTATGGTCTGCTTGTTACACCAAACGGTACTTCTATTCGAATCACCAAAAACCTTCGAATTTGTGATGATTGTCATGCATTCTTTAAGATAGCATCAAAAGTCTCAGAACGGACCCTTGTTGTAAGGGATGCCAATAGGTTCCATCATTTTGAAAGAGGAACTTGTTCATGCGGAGATTTCTGGTGAGAATACCTTGATAATATGAAAATAGATTATAGCACACTTCTCTGGTTCCTTCCTGTTGCTGGCAGTCACTCAAATTTCTCCTTCAAACAGTTGTTGAATCTACTGAGCAACATTATTTTCCAAACGGGGAAATTGTTGGTTTTCTGTACAGCATCATTTTCTGAACCAGAAATTTGTGGGTTTCCTTGGACCATTTGATTTAGTGATTCTCAATCTTCAACCTAATTGAATGTTTTTAATAAAAAAATTAACACTGGAATTTAAATGTGAAAAGATCTCCATATAAAAATTACAAAATGTATTAAGAATGATTCTTTAAGACTACTAGCACTAAAATGTATTAAAATTAATTAAGTGAATTAATAATTCAAATGAATACATACAAATGACTATGATCATATCTCATAAATAACATTTCAATAAATTTTAATTTAATCAATAAATTACCTTTTCAGTCAATACAATTCATGACTGTTAAGAAAGGAAAATGTTAATGATATTTTTGTTTGTAAATGATAAAATTATGCACCTTAAGAATAATTGTATTATGTGGGTATATATGATATGTTACATGATTTAACTCATGACATTTCAATCATATGATAGAAGAAACAGAGAAAACTACTTTTTCCTCATGTAGGAATAAAGTCTTCCAAAAAAAACTTAAATTATCAATTAAGTAAAGTCTTCCAAAAAAAACTTAAATTATCAATTAAGTATTTATATTATGAATTTGATAGAAATGCAGTAAGATTTCTTAATTTTACTGAGCAACAATAACTATCAATAAATACTCTTATATGATATAAATTTGAATTAAAATAAGTACTAGTACCATCCTTTAGTTTGAATCAGAAGAAATACTTATTTAATTTTAAATTTTCAAATAATAAATATATACTTATCATATCTTTTTAATTATGCACTAAATCATATATTAGTACCGGATTTGAATATTATTAATTTGAATCATAAAAATAACAGCGTTTGTAATTTTTTTAATTAGAATCATTAATCAATTTGATTAAGAATATATATTTGAATTATTACTTTGAATATTAAAATTATAAATAATATATTAATAATAATTTCCCTAATTAAGTATTTTTTTATGAATTAAAGAATAAAATGAAAGATTGTTTTAGAGAAGAAAAAAAAACGGTTGCTGTATACCATTTACCTAAGTCACAAAATATTCTTTTACAAAATATAGTTAGATAACCTGTAATAGGTAATAATAGATGACAGATTAATAAAAGAATCGAACCAATTAAAATTGATAATTTATTCAATTTGGACCGTTCCGGTTCGTTGGTTTGGTTCTTTGCGAACCAAACTCTAGTTTTCGACCGGGGAAAAAGCGCGGGAAAACTTCTTGATAGTGTCTTCCCTCCGCTCCGAATCTTGTATTCACGCTAATAGCAGCTTTTTCCAAACTCACATAACCTCAATTCAAAAGCGTCAACGCCAAAACCTTCGATCTCGTTAGGGCAACGATGAGCGGCGATGGTCGGCGACGTGACCGGAGAGACACCAGAGCACAGAAGAAGCGGAAGCTGAACCGCAACCCCGAGGATGAGCTCGAAGCTAAATTAGGGTTCGATCTGTTTTCAGAGGGCGAAAAGCGCCTCGGATGGCTACTCACTCTTGCATCCGTAAGAACATTTCTATTGCATTTCGCCAGCATTGATTAAGTGTGAATCGAACCGTTATTACATAGCTACGCTGAATGAGTGATTGAATTGCAATTGTCTCGGTCGAGTTTTCCGGTTCTTATTCACAAGATACTGTCTCAACTAGTTTGGTTTGCTGTATTTATCATTCTTGTGAGCTTATTCGTGTTTTGTTATACTTTTGCAGTCATCTGTTGAGGATGAAAACAGTTACAAAGTATACAGTTGTGTCGATCTTTACTTTGTTACACAGGTATTGTTTGGGGTAAAGCTTGCTTTTGTTAAAAGTTTTTTTTCTCTCCAAAGATTGACCTGATTTACGGAATAGTTTACTGATTGGATTCTTCTTGCAGGATGGCTCTTCATTCAAGTCAAAATTCAGATTTCGGCCTTACTTCTATGTAGCTACAAAGGTGGGTGAGAACATTCATGTGTGTCATATGCGGGGCTATGGTAGTATGTTTTGCTCTAAACGGGTTCATTGCCGTTTGGATATATTCTGATTCAGTGTTTATTTTGTAGTAACCATCATGATGTTGGTGTTAATTATGATTATATTAATTTATTTTAATAGGATAAAATGGAGATGGATGTTGAAGCATACCTGAGAAGACGTTATGAAGGTCGGATTGCTGATATTGAAATTATAGAGAAAGAAGACCTGGATCTTGTAAGCAATTTATGCATGTCATATCTGCTTCACTCTGTCTGATACATGACAAACAACTTTTAAATACAACATTCAGCGCCAGTAATACTTTTAATTGGATTTTATTTATTTATTTTTTCCAGAGTCTTCAGAAAGTTAAGTGAATACGGTTCATCTTGATATATGCATTAGTTTCTTGCTAATGTTTGTGGATTTGACAATGTCTTTCTGAAAATTAAATCTGATAAATTTTGCAATTTCTTTAAAATTTTAATTTTGCTTTGATTGAAATAGGTTGTGCCTGCTTTATTTATCTTATAAATGGACTCTGATGTTCTCATGATTCTTGACAGAAAAACCATTTGTCAGGGTTAAGAAAATCTTATTTAAAGCTTTCATTTGATACTGTACAACAATTGATGGATGTGAAGAAAGACCTGATGCCTTCTGTTGAAAGAAATAAGGCTAAGTCTGATACTGCAGAAGCCTTTGTGTCCATGTTAACAGAAAGAAGGTAGATCAATTTTCAAATCTTACTTCAAGTTCGTATATTACTTGCTTTACGCAATGGCATATTTTTCATCTCAGATAAATTTAGTTAAGCCTTTCTTCTTACCTGGTCTTGTTGCATAGCAGAGAACATCAACCTCAAGATTTTCTAGATTGCTTGACTGATATTCGAGAATATGATGTTCCTTATCATGTTCGCTTCGCCATTGACAACGGTACCTTTCGATATTTCGTTTTTATGCTTTTAATATTTATTCTGTTACCCTATTCTCCATTGGTACGCTATTGTCTATTTATCATGACACTTGCAAAAACATGGGACCTAGATATACGGTGTGGCCAGTGGTATGATGTTGGAGTGTCCAATAACGGGGTAACACTTGAGAAGAGGACAGATCTTCTGCAGCGTGCTGAAGTTCGTGTTTGTGCATTCGACATTGAGACAACAAAACTTCCATTAAAGTTTCCTGATGCTGACTATGATTTAGTTATGATGATTTCATACATGGTAGATGGTCAAGGGTATTTAATCATAAATAGAGAGGTAAATGTCATAATAATGTTCCTGCAATCTCTCTCTCTGGCTCTGTTATTTATTCAAAGGAAATCACCAACACATCTCATCAAAAAGCCTCTTATCATTAGTATTCTTGTGATCAATATCTTCTGATTTTTTTTCTCTTTTTAAAATATGGTTCATTTTATAGATTGTTTATGTGCGAGTGGTTTTATATTTTCAAAACAACCCCAATTTTGTATGCACATGAGGTTGATTGATTTGCATTATAATTGAATATAATGTTGCAATTTCATTTGTGAATTTTAGATATGCAACTAGAGATTACAGAATCCTTTTCAATGGTAAATTATGTAGAAATTGAAATATAATAAATTATTCAGCTCTTATGTATCAAATGTGGTTGTTAACTGATCCAGAAATTGCACCATGAGAAACTGTAGTTTAGGGCATTAGTCATTGTCATGGGCTGATAACTTTAAATAATTTATTTTCTTTGTCTATAGTGTGTTGGGGATGATATAGAGGATATAGAGTACACTCCAAAACCAGAGTTTGAAGGGTGTTTTAAGGTGACAAATGTTCAAAATGAGGTAAGGGTACTTTTGAATCCCTAAGCAATAGGTATATAGTATATGTTATCTCATTTCGTTGTTGAAAATCTGTTCTACTGTCTGGTTTTCTTTATTTGTAATGATGAGTCTAATTTGTTGAGATTTGTTATTTCTTTTCAGATTGAGCTAATTACATTGTGGTTTTCTCACATGAAAGAGGTGAAACCTGGTATCTACGTGACGTATAATGGTGATTTTTTTGATTGGCCATTCCTGGAACGAAGGGCAACCCATCTTGGGTTCAATATGAGTCATGTATGTTGTTTAAGTTTTTGCTTTTGGCAATTGATTTATGTTAAATGGTAAAAAAAAGTAAAATTTACTTGTTAGCATTTCGCACAATTCTCCATCTCTTTATGTTGGATGCATATATATATTTCTTATTAAAACCTTTTGAACTTGTAGAATGACTGTTACCATATCATTTGAACTTGAACTTGGCTGTTATGTCACAAGTTTTGGGACAAATCATGTATGTTTGTTATTTGGGTTTCCGTTTTTATACTTATTGTGAAGCTGTGGAATCAATTTGTTTTATTTTTGAATATTATTTATTTGGTATTCTTTTTTCTTTTTTCATCCTTGTTATTTAATCTTCCAGGAATTGGGGTTCAAATGCGACACAAATCAAGGGGAATGTCGTGCTAGATATGCTTGCCATTTGGATTGTTTTGCTTGGGTTAAACGTGATAGTTATCTCCCTCAGGGGAGCCAAGGCCTAAAGGTTTTGATCTCAATTACTCAGCTGTGTTGCATAATTTATTTTATTAATCATGAATGTTATTCACTTCATTACGGTTTTCCCACCATTATATATATATATATA
>Ga0209489_105435_pt1 | contig 22063 bp, 5 predicted proteins | sample SiratrowhiteBW_FD_187527 | JGI IMG/M metagenome (GOLD analysis project Ga0209489, IMG submission 187527) | Root nodule microbial communities of legume samples collected from California, USA - Siratro white BW (SPAdes) (version 2) | ecosystem: Host-associated > Plants > Roots > Nodule | place: USA...
ACAATAAAAAAAAAAAAAAAAAAAAACAAATAATCACAAACACTTTTGAGGAGGGAAGATAAGGTGATGCATATACAAATTTACCATTAGGCCAAAGGCGAAGAGCTGAATGCCACTGTTGCCAAGGTTGGCAGCAGCGAGTTCGAGGTTTCCGAGGTGGCCGGCGAAGGCTCGAGTGATGAAGGACATGAGGTTGTTGATGACATAAACGAGGATGGCGGGTCCTGCGAGGGGGAAGAGGAGGTTGAGTTCGATCCATGCGGCGGAGAGGAGGCGTTTGGAGCAGGGTACGGTGGTGTCAGATAGCACTTCTTCCAGACGGGAATCTGCTGCGTATGATGATTGTCCATCCAAGAACGGTTGATGCACTTCGTCTTCCGATTCCATGTTTCATGATACACAACTCACTTTTTACTCTCCCACCTTTTGATAACTCTAAATAATGATAAAATATAAATTAAATTATTATATAAATTAATTAATAAAACTAGCTGTGAAGTAGGAGTGCAAATTTACGCAGGTGTTTGCTCTGTCAAAAAACTAAATAAATGTAAATAAACAAAATCAAATTGTTTTGAAAATAAAACCAGTCCGTCTTTGTCCTATGTATGAGATAATGAAAGTTGACGAGTCAGTGAGTCCTCGAGGCAAACATGGAGTTACTGACAAAGTTGTAGACAGAAGGCAAAACAAATTTGAATACTTATAAACTTGGCTACCACGCCAAAGGGGGTCTGGACACCATGACCTACTTCATTAAGACCAATCAACATGTTTTTCATATTAAACAGGTGAGGAACTAAAAAATGACTCTTTTGTTCTCATAACAATTTAACCAAATAAATTTATTTTGACTACATTGTATACATCATCTGCTTACTTCAAAGATAAATAGTGTTATCAAACAAACGTTTCTCTACTTCAAATTACACATTTTTTTTTTAACGTTTACGATCATTATTTTAGATATACTCGATGCAATCATTTTTAAAATAATTAAAATATAGTAAGGTGATCTATAAACCATGTCAATGTATTACATACAATTTACAATAATTATCTTTTATATAATTAAAATATTTAGCATTGAGATAAAAAAAAAAGTATCACATACAATTTGAAAAATCTTAAAAATGATCATATAATTAATCCATTAAATTATTTTTCACTCCCTGGTAGGTACTTCAAGGGAGGCACCCAAATATTTTTGAATAAAAAATATTAGTTTGATCTCGAATTTATTATGTACACAAAAAATATCTCAAAATAGCTCTACTCTCAATCAACTGTATATTAAAAATATTAAATAATTGTTCATCAATCAAATCATGCGTGTAAAGATGAAATTACCTTTTCATTATTTTGACTAATTCTCAAATGTCATGTCTGTGTGAGGGTGTGTGTATATCTTAAAGCCGGCACGTATAGTAACAATCATGTATATATAGTAGAAAAAAATTGTAAAAGTATATCCGAAATTAATTCAGTAAAGATAGAGAAAGATTATGAAAAAACAATATTATAAAGTAATTGTGGCTTATTATAGGTATGATTACAATTGAAAAACTATGACTTAAAAAACTTGCATGAGATGCATGTAGATATTTATATATAAAACTTGCATGAGATGCATGTGGATATTTATATATAATTAAGTGAGCTAAGAATGAAATGCTTATTAAAACATTTACTTAGTTTTACAATTTAAAAATCTATTTTATGTTTTAAAGTTAGCTTATTAATTTTTTGTTTTAACTTCTTATATAGGTGGAGCTAGTGTACTAGTTTTTTTTTTTATAAGAGAGAGTGTTTCTTATATGTTTAAGGTTTTATATGCATATGTATTTTTACTCTAATAAATTGGTATTTAGAGTTTTGTCATGATCTAGATAAGAGAAAGTGTTTTTTCTATGAAAGGTGTTTGGTATTGTTGTTTTCTTTAGGGTTTAGAGTTGTTGTTTTCTTCTTTCCTTTCTAGTTACTGAAAAACATGATTGGTAAAGGATAATTTGGACATATTTCTTCGTATTCTTGGTTTAGAAAAGAAAAGGATAAAGATAAAGTAGGGAATTAACGATAACTGAATGTGGTAAAATATGATTATAATTCAAATTAACATTTTCTACAATTAATACTAAAGAAGGTAATTTATTTCCAATATTTTGATTCATGAACATTGGTTATTCTAGCCAACTAGCACCACATGCTGAGCCTTGTCCCTTGTTTTGTAACTTTGTATTTGTACCATAGAGAACTTGAAATTCCTAACTGACACTAATCTGCAAGTTTTGTGCATTGTCATATCAAGTATTATTGTCTTATTTTTTTGTACTTAAGACAATTGCAGAATATAAGATATCATGACCTCATATTGAGTATCATACTTTTTCACAAAACTCCTCAAAGGTATACTCTGCACCATCCATTTTTTTAATAATTTTCTTTATAAAAAATTACATTGAAAAAAATTGACTAAAAATTAATTTACATTGTTGCTAAAATCTTAGTGATATCATGATGAAAGTATATGTTTTTGTCACTGTACTTTGTCTCATGCCTTATTTTTTTTTTCTCTCTCTTTCAATTCTTAAGACTATTGTAACTCAACATTTTATTTCTCTACCTAATTATTTGATGTGTCGATAGGTTAAGATAATGTTCAATACTTATTCCTTATTACTTAATAAAATTTAATATAGGAGCAATGTTGCTTAAAAAAAATTCTTTAAATTAGACAAATTCATTAAAAAATGCTTTAAGTATTAATATGTAAAATTAGTTACAAAGTCTATAAAATTAAGTTAGACACCTATTTTATAAGGTCTTAATATAGAGTAAATTTTCGTATAAAACATTTAAATATAATTGACATTGTAATATCTGTTAAAGTATGATAGATAACTAGTTAAACCAACCACGCGTATAAACTCTAATAATTAAGCAATTTATTGACAAAGTATCTCGTCAATTTGTGGTTAATTATCTTCAATTCTCATCGAAGAGTTAACAGAGTTTATTCGCTCTTTACACAAATATAAAGAAAAATACTTAATTTTACTAATAGATATTGTTTAGGTTTATTTAATTGTTTTAGAGTTCATTTAAGAAAATAAATTTTCTCAATTACTCTTAATCATGTTTAGCCAAAGATAGTGCTCACATTTTGAATTAACGAGAACCCGCTCTTATTTCTTGTTAACATAAAATACTGTTGTTAATCAAATAATTGGAGTCAACTAATATGATCACTGCTTCTATTTTAAAGAATTAGAGAACATTTTAAAATTTGATATATTTTAAAATTAAATGATATATTATCATCAACTTAATATTCTAATACCATATTTACTTTTATAAATTTCTTAAATTAAAATAAATAAAAATTACATATATATTCTCTGATGTGGTATTAAATGATGCACATCTCTCTAGTTTTAAAATAAACACTTATTTTATATATTTTTTAATAAAATAACACTCTTTTCACTAACCCGATAAATTTTAAATAGACTTAACTCTTATATTTTTAATAAATAATATTCAATTTCTTATATTTTAATAAAATAGTTGTCATTTCATTGTCTTATTTGAAAATAGCATATTAACTAAAACATAAATAAATAATTATAACATTAAAGTTTTAAAATATAAAAAAATAAATATTTTTTAATGAAAATTGAATTTTTCAGTTATTATAAATTTTGAATATAATAAAAATTTTATTGTCACTAAATTATAAATTTCCTTATATAAAAAAATATTACTTTTAGAAAAAATAGTATAAAAATAAAAAATAACTATAACATAAATCATTAAATTTATTAAATACGATTACTACCCTTAATGGCGTAAAAGAGGTAAATAAATATTTCAAACTTGAGATAAGATGTAAATTTTTTAATCCTAAACTAATCCCCATAGAAATCTCATCATTCCTAGAATGTTCAGATGTCGTCTAAGAAGGCTTTAATAGATATAAGAACAACAATTTTATAATTAAATCATTCAACTTTTTGTCTATTAAAAAACTTTGATATTTATATCCTGAAACTTGAATTTTCATATTTTTGTTTAAAGTCTTAATAAATGTTATTTTTAAATCACATAAGAAAAAAAAAACAAGAGAAGGTGTCTATTTTAAAATAAGGAAATGAATGAAACTCGTTTGGCATAACTTCATGAAAGATAAGTCCAATCTTTCCTTAAAAAAGAGTGTCCATCCATTTTGTTTTCCTTTAAAACCCAACTCCTGAACATTTCTCAAGCACAACACATTCCTGGTAGTGATAAGAGTGAATGATGTTCTGTTTGATGAGTTCAATGTCAACTACAAATTGGTGATAGCCAAATGAGGTCATGAATTTGTATGCAGTGACTTCTTGAGTGTAGTTGGTGAGATTTTAGAGCTTCCAAGCTTATGAGATTGGTGAGCTTGGAAAGGACCTTAAAATCTTGGTTTTACAAGGAAAAAAAGATGATTGTAAAAAAATCTACATTGAACATAAAAGAACACTTCTCTAATAGATATAGAACAGAAAATTCCTATAATACTTAAAATGCATATCAATCTCATCAGGTTTCTGTATAACCTATGCTTTCTAAATTTTCTATATACAACAAAATTTATTACACAAGCACACAAGAAGAATCATGAATCTTTGAAACAGATTGGACATTACCTCCTACTCAGATTTCTCTTTCTCATACAACAGGCTACAACTAACTAACCTGACATTTAACCCGTGTACAACTACCTTTGTTGAAGAACCTGGAAAGCTTCACTTAACAAGGAAACCCTCATAATTACATGATTGCCACAAGGAGAAACGATAATGCAGCAAGAACGATGAACAGAATCTCTTGGCTGTATAGGCCTGCTGAAAAAAAAAAAATACAAAGTCAGTTGATAACACCAGATTAACATAGATGCTATGATCCTTCAACTATATCCAAAGATCTGGTGTTACTCAGTAGTGTCTTTAACAGTTTCAATCAACTACAATTATCTAAAATAATCAATCCAACCAAAACTCCAAATAAAAAAAAAAAAAAAAAAAAAAAAAAAAAAAAAAAAAAAAAAAAAAAAAAAAAAAAAAAAATCTAAAGACATTGAAGAGACTGAAAAACTAAAAAGTAATTAAGCTGAAAGCCAATCCAATACAAAATGAACCAAGCATGTCTTTGTGTTTAAATGATCAGAGACTCTTATATTATCTATGTACATTTAGAAACTTTGCTACTATAGCTCAAGCCAAATCTAGCTCCCTCTCTTAAATTTGAACATATATTATAGGATTGACAATTAATTTTGAAACTATTTTGATATACTAAATGTACTTGTATTCAGTGTATTTGATAAATAAGCTTAAACTTTTAAACTTGTATTTAGTGTTTGATGTACTTTGATGAAATTAAATTTCCATATTTTGAGGAAGTTATATGTTATTGTTTAAAAGAAAAACTGAAAAACCATTTAAATTCAAAACAATTAAGATTTGATGGGATTTACATTTTGAACCAATCATTAGTGATAGGGTAGGAAAACCGATTCGGTTAGATCAGGTAGCTTTTCTTTCAAATATTCAATGTGATACGTGAACACCCATGCAACCTTCTTTTTATTAGTTTAAATTTCAAGTGTTAGAAAACTTCATAGATTACAGATTACTACTGAACAAACATAACAACTAGAAAAGGTTCTCTTACAACTTTGACTTGATGCTGCTGCAGGAAGAGCTGGGATGTTGACAGCTGCAGTTCCAACAACGTACAAATTATCAGAAGTGTAGAAAAGAAATATAACATTTTCAATCAAAATTACTAAAATGGAAATTTTGAAGCCAAACGGAATCCAAAAGAAATAATTAAAAAAGAGCAGTTTGCCATTCAAAATTATATTATAAACTTTCAACGCAGTGTACATACATTTATTGCATGACGAAGAACTCAGCTGAGAGGTAGAAGGCCAGGGAGCAGGAATATTATCATTTAGATCACAAAGGAAGCTGATCCCAGAAATCCTGTCAAATGTAGCATCTGAAGGCAAACTAGGTAATAGACATCCCGCTTCTGTTTAGGGTAGACAGTGTAGCAAGTCACCTTTCAGTAAAACATTAATGCAAGAAGGAAAATAATGTCGCAAGTTATGTCTCAACAAAACATTAGTTTTTCTTAATTGAACCCCCTTCCCCTTCCTGCCCCATAAGTGGAACTTAAATAATTTACAGTTACATAGTGTACATTGTAGAATTACCTTGATTTCCAACTGAAGAATCCACATTGTCGATTTCCACACCAAGTTGAACAAGGGAGAAAGAAGAATTGTTAGCATCAGGTATAAAATATTATAGGTATTGAGAGTGAGTTCATTATACTGAAAAGAACAGACAAAAGAAACCAACCTTGTAGGGAAAAGTCTTTAAGGCTGATGTGACAAAGGCCATAAATATCTGCAGTAATATTTGATCCTTTTAACTTCATTGCCAAAGTCTCAGCACAATCCAAAGCTTGCAAGTTCGTGATGAAGCTCTGCTTTTGCAAGTGAGACACATAGCTTTCCATAGCATTACAGCAGGCAGTTTTGTTACTTATCCCATCCCCACAACTTTTGGCAACTTGCATTGTGTCAGGGAAAAGCAGGGGACAAGCTGATGCAGAAGACAAAGAGAAAAAGTCTGTGTCAAAGATAGGCAATATTAAAGGGCCAGAAGGATTGGCATCATTAGGAATTATCACCAAGTGATTAAAAGGTACTCAATGATAATAAACTAAAATGGTCATGCAATGATGATTGCAAACTTGAAAAGGCTATATCTAGAGCTAGACAGAGAAAATACAATCATGAAGGAAAAAATACACAATCTGCTCAAACTTTGTCAAGAAGGAATAATATAGCATTTAGCACAAACTGACCTTTGTTAACATTGCAATTAGACAGTCCTCTAAGAACTTTCTTGGCATGAATAGGTTCGAGCTTACTAGTTACCCACCGGAGGACAATATTTCTACAATCATTGATCCGTAGTGGGTGCTCAGATTGAACGTGTGGTGAGTCCATGGCCAAAATAGCAGAACCTTTTGATGCAATGGTTGTAGCTGCTTCTAATATTGCGTTCTGACAGACTTGATAGCAGCATTCTTTGACAGGATCAATTTTGTCACAGGCAGTAAGGAGCTTAGTAGTATCCACCATGTCAGAAAATTCATTCACATTTTTTACCGGACAAGATGCCTCAGTGAGATTTGAAGAATGAATTGAACATATCTGCTTCAGATTGGAAGTGGCACCCTGGCCCATCAAAATCTGTTCCACATCTGCAAGGCAATGTTTAGCATTGGTACCATTTAAGGCAAGCACATTGGTATATTTACTGGATTGACCAATGAGAATTGTGAGAGTTGCTTCCAATTGGGGACAACATATTACATTAGCCAGAAATGGGGCAAAAACTTCCCAGCAATCAATCGCCGTTACACTGATCAAACTTGCAGCAGTGCTAAAGTTCAAACTGCAGAGTCCTGCGATGCAAGATACATTATAAAGACAGTAAGAGAGAGGAACAGAGAACATTTAAGCATTTGAAAATCCAAAATCACCACAAAATTCATTTAGATAGGAACCTGATAACTTTGGGATAGAGGTATTGGTAAATGGAGCGAGTGGTGAAGGTGCAAGAGGAAGAAAAGGCTGTGGAGCACCAAGAGGTGAGAGTTTAGGGAACATAGAACCCACATGGTTAACTAGTCGTACAGGACCTTGAAGATGATTGAATCTACTGTTATGGGATTCAAGTGCGCCTAGACCAAACACAAATAAGAGAGAATTTAGCTTTTGTGCACACGTTTCTCTCCTCTTGCTCACTCACTTAGAATGAGTTAGCAAAGAAAGGAATTCCATACAAAAAGTTGCAAACATCATGTTGTGTTAAATACTTACAATTAATAGCAACTACAGTTCAGGCATGTGGAAGTGAAAACATATCTTATTGTTAAAAGGTGCTGAAGCATGGAAAGGCATCTTCAACTCAAAATAATTAATTCTCACCAATAAAAGCTTCCATTTACCAATTTTATTTTTTGTTTCAATTAAACTGTCTGTTACATTACAGTGTCAACGTAGTCCAATTTTGTTCAACAGCAACAAATGAAAGACTATTCATCAGCAAATGATACAATTATTAAAATGAACAGTCTTTGAGTATAATTGAAATTGACACTTCTAACTATATATCTAACATCATCACAACCAAATACAAAAGTTATTTGTTGAACTGAAGCAGCGGATAACAATGCCAATGAATGATAGAGCTAAACTTCAATTCATTTCGTGATGTCCAATCAAGGATCCTGCTATACCAATAAAAAATTAAGGTTTAATTACTTATTTAGTCCTTATAGTTATATAAATTTTAGCTTTTGGTCCCTATACTTAAAAATTATCCATTTTAATCCATATTTATATCATTTTAATCTTTTTTACTCCTAATACATACCATTTTTAATCTCTTTTAGTCCTTGTCATCTAAACTGAATGGGATTAAAATAGATTAAAAATAGGATGTATAAGATAAAAGAAATATTTTTTAAACATAAGGACTAAAAGGTAAAGTTTGTTAAACTATAGGGACTAAACGAGTAATTTAACAAAAAATTAACATGTAGCCTAATTGTGGAAGATGAATTCTATAATGCACAGGCTAAATCACACAAGCTCTGCTCTTAATTTTATCAAAGACCAATAACTAGCAAAAAACAGAAACATCATTTTACAAGGAATAATAATTACATAATCAATGGCGACGATAGCAGCTAAGTTGAAACCAAAACTCATGAACCAAGTTTGTTTGTTTATCCGTTGCACAGAAGATTAGCCTTGAAAGGCCAAGTAAAAATGAAACAAAACCAAAAACCCTAACTCTTCGTGCTGCTGTCACTACCCCTTCTCAATTCTCACAATATCGAACAATATAAATTAGCTATAGAAAATGCAAATACAGAGAATAACGCAAGTGGAGAGTTAATTAAACTCGAGAAAACCGATAATTTATCAATAACCAATGCAGTTTAAACAGAACAGCAATGCTGAAAGATTATTTAGCTAAAACACTGGTCCTCAAAACATGTACCGGACTACGTAACACACCCACATGAGTAATAATAAGACAGATCAAAGAACAGTTAAAGAAAAGTGAGAAGAGGGACTTACAGAGAGGCAGGAGGAAGAGAAAGAGGGTGAGGAGGAAGAGGAAGAAGTGGGGCATGGTGCAGAAATCGAAAGCAACATTCAAGGAGAGAACAAAAAGGTGAGTGGTTGTGGCATTTGAGACAGAAAACGAAGAAGAGGAGGAGGGGGAGGAAGAACTAGAAGGATCGAAAAGGGGTCATAAGATAAAGAGAAGTGTGAAGCGAAGAAAGGATGGAAGAAAAAGAAGAGTGAAAGCCATGAATGAATGAATGAGGGTTCAAAGTGAGTGGGGACTGAGGGTGGCAGGTTCAGTAAAAGCTGTCTGGTGAGACCCATAAGAAGGAGAGAGAAAGGGTAGACCCCACCATTAGCATTTGCAATGACTCGCACTTAGCTACCGCATTTACGCCATTCATTACCTTTTTTTATTTCTCTGCTTTTTCGTTTTCAAATGTGAAAATTACAGAAACTAATGTTTGTTTTTAATAACTTCTTATTCACATACACTTAGAAATGGAAGTTTCAGTTACTTGTTTAAAGAGCTTAATATAGGATTGAGTTGTTTTATCTGTGACAGTATGTGCCAGCTCCTAGGTGGTTTTTTTTTTTTTGTATGTGGAATTAGTTTGAGGTTTCGTGTTTTGTGTGTTTGGCGCCAACTGTGTCGTGTGGCAGTTGGTAGATGGCGTGATTAATAAGGCGCGTTTGTGGGTGTTGCTTTTATTTATTTATTTTGACGTGGAATGGCGAACGGAACGGAGGCATAGTTTGCTCCTACTACATACCACTTTCATTTATGATTTATCCTTAATGCATTCAATTCGGACATAATTCCTTATGGCTAATCACCCGTCTTAAGTATGCTTTTTCAGATTTTATATCGCCAGATCAACCTGGTTCTCGTTTATTGTACGACTCTTTTATAATTAATGACACTTCCCTTCATGCTTACTGTTCTTAAACAGTGTTTGCTGTTTTCGTCAGTAGGTTGATTCTTTTAAAATTTGTAATTCGTTGGTAGTTAACAATCCCACTTAGAATCCACGTGCTAGGTTGGTTCAAGTAATTCCAGCTACGAGTTTTGAAAATGGAACTGTATTAATTAAAATAATTATCATTTTATTTTACTCCAATGATACTACTAGTTTTGCTAAAAAAATATTTATAGTCTCATATAAAATTATATACAACTAATTTAGTTTCAAGAAAATGGTTACTGTGGCTAATGTTAAAGGTGTATGTTCCAATCCTGCGGAACACATTTTTGTTTTTCAAAGAAAGATAATAAGATTTTATCTAATCTTAAAATTTAGAATTCTTATTGTTCTTTTTCCAGCTAATATATAAATTATTTTAAAAATATTTTTTTTATTAGAAGAGTTGATTTTATTCTTAAGTGTAATAATGTTATTTTTTCTTTTGTTTATCTTAGTATTTTTATTTTTATTAATGTTCTCAAATTCTGTTTTTTAAAATCTGCCCATAGAGTTCGTTCAAGTTTATTTCTTAAAAAGACAAAGTTATGAGTATGATAGATAAAATACAAATGGTTAATAGTATTATAGTTGACTTCCTCTCTTATAACTTTTATATTTACAAATAGCTTGTTGAATCAAAAAAGGTTATGTTTATGTTAATGGAGTTAAAGTTTGTTTTTCAATTTTTGAAGGGAGTCTTTAAGTTATTAATTTTCAGGTTGAGAATAAAGTTTATTTCTTCAAACTTGTCTTGAATATTATTTATAGTTAAAAGTTTTAGTCTCTTGTGATGAAAATCATGTTTTTCATATTTAAGTATCAAACAATTATTATTTTTCATTCTTTTTTTATATGGTTGTGTATCAATAGTAGGTATCTTTTATAGTTAAAAAAAATATGTTTTAGAATTTGTTCACATTATATCGGATATGTGTTAATGAAATACGAGACAATAAAAGATTAAGTAATTATTATAATATTCTACCATAAAGACTAAATTTAATTTTGTTTGGTTATAAATGTTTTCATCCTTCCAAACCATGGGATTTAATATTGTAGAAGTATTATATATATATATATATATATATATATATAAACATCTTGATTTTTTAACTTTTTCCAAATTATGCAAAACAAATACTATTAATAATAAATTATAAAAGTGTTTAGAAAATTTTGATATTTTCAAATGAATTCTTATTAATGTTTCTTGGTATAATGAGTACTAAAAAATTTTATATTTTTTAATTGAATTTCTCTCGTCCAATTTTTTTTGTTAACTAGATAATTGGTTGTTATTTTCTCCAATCATCTTAGTGAGATGTTTCCATATATTATTTTGTGTTAATATTAAATAACATATAATTTTGTTGTCAACCTAACAAGTTATTTTGATTGTTGAATGAATATAAATGAAAACTAAAAGCTAGATAAGGTGTTGGGAGGAAGTGGAAGAAACACCAAATTAAATAACATAATAAGTATGGAGTTGGAGTTTATTTTTATTTTTATTTTGTTTTATTTTTTGTTCTTTTATTTTCATCTAACAATAGAAGAAAATTATTATGCAAAAATTACATAGTTTAATATTAACACAAAATAATATGTAAAAACAAGTAAGTAAGATGATGAGATAAGATAACAAGCATCTTATCTAGTTAAAAAAGAAAAGAGAAAAAAAAATAAAGACTTAATTAAAAAAATATAGAATTTTTCAATAGTCAATGAACAGAAGAATTTAACATAAACTCAATTAAAAATATCGAAATTTATCGTAGACTTCAAATTTAATTAAACCTAAAATTTATTATATTTTTTATTTATATTATGTATGGTTTATCCTTTTTAACATTTTTTAATTATCTGTTTTCTCTGTTCTCTCTATATAATTAAACTTTTCCGGGATTGTAGTCTAGCTCTAGATAACAAGTTGGTATGACCTTCTATCATATTAGCATTCAATGAAAGGTAACAGATAAAAAATGAGGGGTTTATTTAGATGTTTTTTATTTATAAAAAATAAATTTAAAAATAAATTTTATCGAATATCAGAAAATGTTTTCAAAAATAGGTATATATATTTTTTTTAAAAATCATTTTTTTTTCTTGTGTGTTCACTTTACAAGTAACGATTGAAATTCCTTATCATTCCTGTCAAACCAACACTCCTTCCAACACATGTAAATGATTACCAAAGTGTTTTTTTTTTTTTTTTAATCAGCATAATCACTAAAGTGTAATAGCGAGTCAAACAAGGAATTGAAGACGAAAGAAATAAAACCAAGCAATTTTTTTTACTTCTTAACAAATTGAAACTGAAAATTATTTTTCAAAAAAAGCGTGAATACTTTTTTTTACAAATATTAATTAAAAACAGATTTATTGGAACTAAATATTGTATTTTATAGTGTTGATCAAGCCTCATACACCATCATGTTTTTATTATGTAACTTTTATATTATCTTTATGGACTCTATTTTGAATATAATGGATATGTATTTTTACTATAAATTGGTACACAACGTTTCATTTTCATGTTATTTACACTCACAGTTATTACACAAGAATTGAAGACGCAGATACATACAGACAAATAAAAAATAAATAAAAACAATATAAAAGTTATTTCACTCCCATGTATTATAAAACAACATATCAATATCATTTTAAAACACTTCAAATGAATAAAAGATATAAAATAAAGTAATATATTTTTCAAAAGACTTATATTAATAATGTTATATATTGACTAATTCCCATCTGTACCCACCATTTTTCATCTATATGTATATCTCAACTTCAAATGTATGAGTAAGTTTATCATAGAAATTACTGTACATCACAAATGTAATTAGTAACATAAAAAATTTCTGTAATTTTTCTATAATTTAATGTCAGGTAAAGATATTCTTTTGCCAAATATACCTCTGTGCCTAAGTATAAATCACAAGTTAACTTAATATATTATGCGAGGTATGTGGCCAAAAAAATCAAATTTCTTAAATTCATAAAAAAATCTAATAATTTAAATTTATATAACTAAATTTAAGTATAGTAATTAAAACAAAGTATGTTCGTTTTAGTTCGTGGTAATAAAATTGATTGAGCGAATTTTATTATAAAATTGTCCTATTGTTGAGATTCTCGTAAGCTAATCTCATTCATTATAAAAGCTATATATGTTAAAAATGATTTCATGCATGATTCATTAGAGGAATAAGATACATAATAAGATTATGATACTTAATAAAAAAGATGTTATAATTTGTCATCAAGAAATCAACATTAGTTATTAGGTTATTAAAAAAATATAATTAATGCCTAACCTATGCCGAAGAAAGAAAGAAAAACCTTTAAAGTAGACTTGTAGGAACAATATTAAAAGATATTTTCAATTGTACAAAGGTAAGGATAAAAAGTTCTTCAACAAAAAGGCCCAGACCAGAATTCATTAAGCTAGTTAATTTCGGCAGCCAGCAATCTATGGGCCCAACTTCCTGGCACCTCCAAATTGAGTACTTATTAATTCTTTTGTTTTAAACAATTAATATTTCAAACTCTGAAAAATTAAAAACCAGCTCAAATTCAACAAAATTTGGATGAGTTCAATGTTTTTCTCTTGTAGTCAATCATATTTCAATTTTTAACCATGAAATTTGTCTTCCTTCCTATTTTATGCATAAAATTAATTTTATTTCAGATTTTTATCTACTGTTACTGTTATAATATACCATTTACTAAAATGAAAAGTAAGTACGAATAAAAAAGAGTATTATGTGTAGGAAATATTATAATTACTCTTTAGAATGTCTGTTCCTCTTGTAGTCAATCGTATTTCAGTTCAATGATTAGCCACCATAATAACTAAGAAGCCTTAGGCCTTTTCTGTACATAGATCCACCTATATCTTTATATAGTATGCTCAAATATTTAAATCTCGTATTCACCACTTTAATTAGAAATGCCATGTGAATTTTACGTGAACAATTAAGAAATTTCCCATCCTAGAGTTAGCTGTATTGAAAATATTAAAAAAGAAAAAGAAAAAGAAAAAGAAAAAGTAAAAGGACAATAACTTTTGACCTTCAAAGTTGGTGCAGATATGAATAAATAAATCCACCACATACGAAACAACAAATAAGACAGCCAGATTATATGTTCTGGACATGTTTGTTCGCGTCATGGTTGATGAATGTACGAAACTTCTTTGATTCAGTCTCATATCAATTCCTATTGGGATTTGATACTGAAATCATATACATATACATAGTTACATAAACTACAATATACAAATGTAATATAGTAAAACAGTGAGTTACTTGCATAATTTCCATCAGTTTTACACAAGAAACTCGATCTACAATTTTCACTTTTCTGACGTTTCTCCCGCAGAACGATGAATATACAAATCACACATTCCCAACACAAAAGAAAAACAAAACATGGAAAACAAATTAAAAAAATACCTAAAGTAACCTTTCTCAACCTCTACTCTCTACACACCCCACCACCACCTTTGATCTCATTCCTCTAACTAATTAACCTCAGGTATACTTTGAAGAACAGGTCTCCAAGGTCTATGATGAACATCATGGTATTCGTGACTCGCATGATCTCTAGCGTGAATTAAACGAGCCAGAACTTGCTCCGCAGAAGCGTGTACTTCTTCACCCAAATGCTTGTTATTCTCTTTCCCTCCCAACAACTGTGCCAGCTCCTTCTTCGAGATCTTGATCTTCACCTTCCCATTGGCATCAGAAGAAGCCCGCAGCACACCCAAGAGCTTCTCCTTCTCCACGTTTTCCAAACTCGCCTCATGAACTTCATCAAACACCTTCCTCGAACTCATACTCCTTCTCTTAGACGATGATAAAGAACCCAAATCATCACCACCCCAATCCATAGACGACTCCGTAGCACAACAGTTTCCCATATGTGTATCTATATGTATATACTATTGTAAATATCTACTAGCTTGCTAGACTGGTTTTCTTCTAAAGTTTGTAAAAGTGGAACGATGAGAGAGATTTGTGACATTGCGGGGTGTTGATATTTATAAGGGTGATGCAAGAGGTGGGTATTTGGGAAATTGACTTTTGGTTATGAATTTGTAATTGAATTAATAAATGTTTGGTACATGTGGCAGATGGCTAGATGTGGTAAATTGAATGTGCATGGCATTGGCAACTGAAAGGGTAAGCTTTGTTGACCAAATTAAATTAATTTTGTGATTAAAGGGTAAGGGACGTGTAGGACCCAGATGAAGTAAGGTTACTTGATTGGTTCAATCATCCATATATTATTGTGTGAAATGGAGGAGAGGGAGCATCTTTCGGAAGTGCGTGTGAACACGTATATGCCAGTGGAATCTTGGACTTGGGATTAATTTTAGCATCACGTGTGGGCTTGGTTAATTTAATCACTTCTATAATCTTTTATCCTTCCTCGCAAAAACCTACTAACGCCGTAGAATCTTCAGCTTTCAAATTAAACCAACTTTCAGTCATATGCCACTAGATGTTTTATTATAAAATTATCTTTAATCCAAAATATTAAAGTTATGTGTTTTGTAAGTATTTTCTTTTATATTTGTTTTAACCTTTTCACTTTTCATTCTTTATTCAAAATGAAGGAATAGAAAAGGAATCTACAATTCTTTGTTAGTGGGTTTTGGGTGAAATCGTCTGTGGAATTTTGGGAACACCGAAAGAATAGAGTTGAATGATGTATATATCCTGTTTTCACTGACCAGATACGTTTCTTCCGTGATTAAGAGAATGTTGGAATCAAAGCAAGAGAAGATTGATATTCCTTAATGTAAAGCCCATAGGATTATAATATTGGGACTCAAATTTGTTTGGAAATGGTTGCACATGGCAGCGAAAGATATTTATGCGTATGCGTTGTTGGTAATGAGAAAGTAGAAGGAAGAAGAGCCACAAATAAGGTTCTCAAAGCTGGCTAGTGTGGTTATGGCTGTAGGGCATGCATTATTGTCTGTTGGTAGTTGAACGCATGCAATCTGTCTAAACCTATTCAACAGTGTATTTGAAGTTTCTCGGAAAGAACACATAGTGTTAGTAACCAGATAAAGAGGAAAATACGAGAAAAAAAGAATATTTTCATCTGTAGTTCATGAAAATAGTTTTATACAACTCATCCTACAGCGTTGTACATTATATAATATTCTCTTTTTTTTCTTTCTCTCTTCTTATAACATGATTTATTATATAACTTATATTTTTTTTGGTCTTTCTCTCTTAGTTGTATAATTTCATGCATGAGTTGTTGTATAAGTACTTTATGAGAATTAATTGCCGTGAGATTGAGAGAGTGGGCACCGTCTCAGATCTTTATCCTCAGGGGAGTATAAAGAGAATTTGCAAGAAAAAGCCATAATTGTTAACTTATCGGAAAGAACGATCTTGTGGATTAAAACCTTGCTGGTTTGTTATTCTTATTAGTAAATAATTATGAAGAATTACACTTTCTAATGTGTCTTAAGCAAAAACAAAAGTAAACAATTAACAAAATATTAATACCACTTTTTAAGTTCATGTTTTCCTACAATTTAAATGCCCTGTTATTCAAATGAATTTATTTTTGCATAATTGACGTAGTTAAATTGTATCACGAAGACTAACCAGGGTTAGATTTTTGTGGTGATTGATTTTGATCTTATCAGTTTGAAAAATGAAGATAGTTTAACCTTGATGCCGTCTACTGAATTGGATAAGCATTGCCCAGTCACTGAAACTGCCCACAGATATCCAAACTGAACCATCACATCTTTAATTTTCTTATCTTTAGATCGTTATATATTGACATGATGGTATCTGAAATCATCTGTTTTGTCATTTTGACTCAATTTTCCTTTGCCTCATTCTATGCAATTAGGTCACCATATCATATAGTTGGTATATTCTTTGTATTAAGCTAAATTTTAGAAGGCTTCTTCCTACACCTCCATGCTTTTCTTCTTCCATAATTTAAAAAATATAAAATCATCTTTCTAAAGTTTGTATTGTAAATTATATGATTTAAAATATAATTTTTCTATTCTGAATTACATAATTTAGAATAAAAAAAATTATTCTAAAATTTTTTATATTCTAAATTGTATAATTTAGAATATATAATAATATAATTTTTTTTATTTTAGATTTTATAATTTGAAATATAAATTTTTCTATTCTAAATTCTGAAATGTAAAAAATATATTATGTATAATAAAAATATAAGAAAACATAAATAGGCATAGCTTAAAAGATGAAAAAGATAAATAAATAAAATAATAATTTTACTTCTTTTATGGAGGTCCAGAAGAGAGTATGAAGGTGCATGAACAAGCCGTATAAATCTTACTTGATCAACTTTGAGATTTTAACCGTTACAAATTTTAATTGTTATCACATTAGAATGAAATAAGATAATTATATATATTATCAGACTTTGGAGGACACGAGCTAGGCTTATTAGAGAACAAGGTTATATGTGGATGAATTTTTTAGAAAAAAGTTAGGAATGATGTTCATACGTTAAGATTAATTTATGTTAAGTTAAAAATCATCATTTTTAAAGTAAACTATCATAAGACTCATTGCCCAAAGATTAAAGAAAACTATTAATTTATGGTTAGCAACAAATATATTTTAAACTGTTTCTTTAATTCTCTCTTTTTATTAATTTATTTTTAATATAATCCCTCTTTTTTATTATTTAGGGGTATTTAAATAAAAACAGCATATTATTTTTAAGTTAAATTTTATAAATAAGAAAGAAGACAAATATCATTTTTAGGGATTGAAAAGTAACTTGCGATTTCACTAATAATTGTTTAATAAAAAGGAAAATAAATAAATAAAAATAGATAAATGTGGATAAGTAAAGAAGAATAATGGTCTTCATCCCTTATGTGAGAATAATAAAATATTTATTACTCCCAAGATCTGATGAAAGGTTATAAAATATTAATTTTTTTTCTGATATTTTGAGTTTCTATATACCTTGATGTCATTAACTTTTAAAGTACTTATTTTTCATTTCCAATTTATTTTTAAATGATTTATCCTCTTTATCTCAATAAAAATAATACATTTATTAAAAATATTTAAATAAATTTATTATAAAAATTTATATTTATTACAATAAAATAGACTTTTCATATATCGTGTACCGTCACTTTTTGTTTAACATGTCTTTTATATTACTTATTTTCTTCGCATCATAATGTCCAAGTAATTGTTTAACTAATTAGTTAAATATCATAATTAAAATGTATTAAATTAAAACGTCACTAATGTTTTCATAACAATGTCATAATGTTTAAGGAAACAATTAAAAATGTGACTATTAAATTCAAAATTGAAGTTGTGGTACAAAGCTTGGTTAGTTTTTATCAATTTCCTAAAATCGAAATTACACAATAAATATGATATGAAATAATATATTTTACCTTATTTATTACAGTTATTAATACATGTAAAAAAATTAAAGTAAAATCATTATGTTACTGAGATAATTGTCAATATAATGTCTTAACTCTTTAACACTATTCACAAAATCCTGTATTTGTTTTGTTTAAAGGCAAAATAGGGTGACTGGTGACACAGTTGTATCATTTGTGGATTTTGATTAGGTTCTTTCATCTCTGATCTTCCTGATTTGATTCTCTTCTTATTCTGCACGCACACACACATACGTCACTTTCTTCTTACAAAAAGACTACAGTTTAACCATTTTTTCTAATATCCATTAGACTTATCATAATCTGCTGATGAACTATTCTTTAACATTAGTTCAAAGGCAATCTTTCACAGACCCGAAATTCCCTCTATCTGCATCTTTGAACTTCTAGAAAACTTAACTGTGATTTGCAGCCATATCGCAAAAGATCAAGATCAGTTCGTTTCCTACAAACAAATCTCTTCCTTTGCTCCTTCAGTCAAAGTCAAATATCTTGTAGGAAATGCAAACTGTTGAGTTTGAAGATTTTTTTTTTTTTTTTCAAGTCAGCAATTAATTACCAAATGTGAAAATGTAAATGATCTTCTAGCATCAAAATCAACCGCATAATCAAATCCAAGTATCCAACAAATAACACTATGTATCATCTCCAAAATAATGTACATCTCAAACAATGGAAGGTATATGTAGCTTTTCGTGTTCCTTTCACAGTTTCAGATACCTGCTCACCAAACTAATGCCATTTGACTTGAAATCTAGCTATTACCTCATAAGGAACATGAATCATATGCTACGAATCTGATTTGAGATATTTGTGATAAGAAGAGTTTTTCTAAGAATGATCCTTGTTTTAGAATCTTCTTAGTGCAGTCATATCTTTTAATTTCAAACTGTAATATATACACCAACTACAAGAACTTCTACTAAATCCTTGACTGGTCTTGAAGTTGCCAAAACTCTTATAGTATTGTTTAGAGGGTTGCTTCATACATTAGTTATCTTATCGAGATTTCTTTCTCAAGTTTTCCACGTAGAAAATTCTTTTTCCACGTATAATTATTCAAGTTCCAAAGTCCAATGTGCTGCCAAACGGTTGTAGAACTCAGACATAGACGTGTTTTATAGAACAAGTGAAAAAAAATGACTGACCAACGGCATTTATTTGATGGTAGCTTTTGCAAGTCTTGTATCTTGTTACAACTGTGTTTTCATTGTAATATATTCCATTCCCACGTGTTTGTTTTGTTCAACTTTTGATTGTTGAGGAGGTACTTCAACAGCCTTACGGATCTAAGACACTGCAGAAGCTTCTTCTTCAATTTTTCCATCTTCAAAAACTCCATACGCTTCGTCAACCTGATTCGTGTAAAGCATTTCATCATTTTGTTATCTACTTGAAAAAATATCAACATTTGAGGATATCATACCACCATTCTTTCCCTATCAATGATTCCAATATCTTGATGAAACAAAAAAGCTTCCTCACATATAACATCTCTACTAATAATAAATTTTCTGTACTCTTTCACCCTATTCCCAGTTATTGCACGTAAATGACATTTTCTTAGATGTAGGTTCAAGCTTACCCTCCCTCACCATCTATGCACAGGGGCACCGAAGCAATCACCAGTATCATGCTCTTTTTCTATTTCTTTTCTTACCGTGAAAAAAAGGAATTGAAATATGATGTTTTTACGTGCCCTCGCCTTTATTTTCACTTCTAACAAAACAAAAATTTGATTTATTCAATTTTGAAAAACTTTAAATATTAATAAATTTATCTTAGACACGAAGTCAATTTTTGCAGTTCTACTAATATTAAAGCAATTGTCTGGTTAAAATTTAAATATTCACACACACACACACATATGTATGTTGTGTGTGTGTCTCTCTCTCTCTTTATAGGTGTTATCACTCTGTTTTCATTATTTCTATCAGTGTAATTAACATATATAATAACAATATATAAATTTCAAAATTTGAAATCTTAGAACTTGAGATGAAAAATCTTTTTTATTTTTGCATCCACCTTATTTTAGGTGTTTAAATTATCAGAAAAGAATATTAAAAATAAGTAACTTTAAAGGTTGAGATCTTAAACAGTTTTCTTTTAGATATATAATTTATTTTTATGTTCTATATTCATAAAAGTCCCCTTAACTTTAAACTAACTGTTCTTTAATCTCTATTCAATGGTTTATACTTATTGACTCCTCAAAATTGTATATATTTGTTTCGATCAATTCTTTCTCTGACACGACGAAGGCTGTACGCGATACTTCTACTTTCCTTGTATTACACGGGTCCAAGCCCAAAATGAAGTGGCCCAATTGCATAATTCTTTTAGACTGTTATTTCTGCACCTCAAATGTTTCTTCACCCACTTCTAAATTTTACAAACTTCTCAAAGTATTCTTCATATTTTACTGTGGATACTATTTTAATCTCGTATGCTCTTTTACCTTCATTCTCTTCCACCTCCAATCATTTCGCACCTCCATTCTCTTGTAGGTACAGATGATTTATTTAAGGTTTTGAGATGATTTGGTGGTGATTTTGTCATTAATACAGGTTTTTTTAGAAATACACTTTCCAAATGGACTACTAGGGGAACTAATTTTAGATTCAGAATTTATTTCTCGAACAGTCTATTTTGGAAGTATTTTTTTTTTAAAAATACATTTTTGAAATAGGTTATTTCGGAAGTTTACACTTTCAAAATGAATTATTTTGAAAGCTAATTTTGGAACAGTCCATTCCAAAAATATTTATTTTATAAAAAATAAATTCCAAAATGATGTATTTTGAGAGTGAATTGTTTTCTAAAAAATAGATTTCAAAATTGCCTGTCTTAAAAATATAAAATGACTTCCAAAATATCATTTTGGAAATATGAAAGCATCTCCATCTCTCACTATTATATTATTATTTTAACATATTGGGAACAAAATTGTCTTTTCGAATACTTTGGAAATTTTCAAAAAATTTAGAATTGCCTTAAGTGCTTTCTTGGAAGTACAAGAAGAAGCGGTCATTCTTATACCAGAATCTGTCTAATGCAGCAAATACAGGCTTTTAGGGATTTTCTCTCTCCCTCTCTTCTCCGAGTGATTCTTTCTCAGGACGACTTCCTGGACGTCCATACTAATAACGATTTACAAAAATATCTTTTTGATATTTTTGAAAATCACATCTTACCTTTTTCATACCTTCATCGTCTTCTTTTTCGATCTTTCTTTCATTTCAGCCTCGAACGATCCTGTACCTCCGTACCTCTATAAGTAGGTTCATGCACCTTCGAAATTTTTTTTACTGTTCTCCTCTTACATTATATAAAAGTTTGAGTACCATTTTCACCATTATATCCTCCATCAACCTCCATCCACTCTTCATGGCCACCACAAAAAAAAAAAAAAAAAAAAATTTTAAAAAAAAA